>Ga0181536_10000030_pt1 | contig 138902 bp, 105 predicted proteins | sample PEATcosm2014_Bin_41_FD_121105 | JGI IMG/M metagenome (GOLD analysis project Ga0181536, IMG submission 121105) | Peatland microbial communities from MTU Mesocosm Facility, Houghton, MI, USA - PEATcosm2014_Bin17_60_metaG | ecosystem: Environmental > Terrestrial > Soil > Wetlands > Peat | place... | reverse complement strand
ATTTCTGGTAGTGCTCGTATTTGGCGCGGACCTGAACGGCCGGGGCGCGCATCCACTCGATCAGCGACAAAGGAGGATCGATGGGCACCTTCTTGCCGAGCTTCATGTCCGTGTGCTGGGTGCCGGACGCGTAGTAGTGCTCGCTGAGCATGTCGATGTTGTCCAGGTCGTGCGCCAGCAGGTAGCCCGACCAGTCGGCCGGCGTTAGATAGTCGGGAACATACTTGCCGCCGATGCGCCTGGACTGATCGGCGCCCTCCATTACGTCGGGCATGGCGCCGCCGGCGATGAGCTTGATCGATGGGTCCACCTGCTTCATGGCCTTGGCGAAGAGATTGTGTTTGAGAGCAAATTGCTCGGGAGAGATTGCGCCCATCTGGTAGTCGCCCCAGGGCTCGTTGCCGATGCCCCACAGCTTGACGTTGTACGGCTTTGCATGGCCGTTGACGGCGCGCCACTTGCCCATCGGCGTGGTGACGGCGCCATTGGTATATTCGACGAGCTCGCGGGCTGACCATGCATCGCCAAAGCCGGCGTTGACCGTGATGTAGGGATCGACACCGAGCAGCCGGCAGAGTGTGAGGAACTCATCCGTGCCCACATCGTTCGGTTGAACAGCATGCCAGACCGGATCGAAGATCGGCGGACGCTTGTCGATGTCGCCTACGCCATAGCGCCACTCGTACGCGGAGACAAAGTTGCCGCCGGGGAAGCGAAGGACGCCGAAGCGCAGTTGCTTGAGCGCGGCAACGATCTCCTTACGAAAGCCCTCAACGTTGTCAGCCGGCATCAGCGAAACCGCGCCGATGTGAAATGAACCCGCGCCGGTTGCAGTGATCTCAATGCGCGCATCGTCGTTGTCGGCCTTGGCTTCGAACTTGAGCGGGACCTTGGTGTAAGAGGTTCCCAGAATGTGGACTGTCACCGTCTGACGGTCGCCCGGTTCCTTGCCCCAGATCAACGCGATTTTGACCACCGTCCCAGGTGTGCCAGCCAGGACGATTCGTCCGGTGTACGCTTTTCCATTCCGCACAACAACTCCCGACTCACCGATTCCATGCGGCACTTTGGCGTCGAGCTTTACCAGCGGAGTGTGATCGCCCGTGTAGGGATTCTTGGCGTCCATCGTGACCACGCCGTCTCCGCCGATCGGCGCCCACCAGCGTGTGATCGGACGGCGGAAGCGGGGATTGCCCGCCGCGTTGCCCATCATAGGCGGCGGTGTGGGCGCGGTTGCCGCGACCGGGTAGAAGAACTTGCGATCCGCCAGCAGTTCGGCCCATACGCCCGTGTTCACAATATCGCCGCCGTGCTCCAAAAACTGCCCGTAGACGTATTTTGAGATCGGGGCGCCGGTCTTCGACGCATCGATGGCGACATTCACGGTACGCGTCTGCGCCGCAGACACGAAGGAGAGAAAAAGCGCTGCCAGCAAAAGCGCCGGTCTTGTCAAAGTCCTGATTGCTGATTGCATGATGAATAGCTCCTTAAAACGATTCCTCAGAGGCTAAAGCCCATGATATTTTGAACCACTTGCGGCACGACTCAAGCATTTTCAAAATTTCTGTGAGGCTGATTTGTGGTTTCCCACCCATTTCACACAGAACGTGCAATGGATGGGGCACGGAGCTTCCTTATACTATCGGTGAAAATGCTCTCAAGTCGCGCCCTTTCAAAACCTAACTTTCACCACAGGCTGTTAGCAGTATCTGGTTGACGAATGTTATGGCTCCAGCGAGAGGACCGTCACCGACTTCGGTTCAACTGTCAATGCCAGCCTGCCGCCTTTCACGCTTACAGAGACGGGCTTCGGCACAACGGTGTTGGCCGCCGTGAATGTGTTCACGCTATCGGCGGCAGGCGCAGTCAGCGTCTCGCCCTTGGCCGATTTAACCGTTATGCCGGTGATCTCCGCATCGATCTCAACCGGCTTTTCTGGATCGAGGTTGGTGATCTCCAGCCACAGCTTGCCCGATGCGTCCCTGGCAGCGAGAGCATCCACTCGCGGCAGGGTGATGCCGTCACGATGAACCGTGCCGGGATCGAAATCGATGGGAACAAACGCCGCGTCCTGGAACGGCACATACATCTTGTAAATGTAGTAAGTCGGAGTGAGAACCATCTTCTCCTTGTCCGTCAGGATCATGGATTGCAGCACGTTGATCATCTGGGCGATATTGGCCATGCGCACGCGGCCGGCGTGCCGGGCGAAGATGTTCAGATTCAGCGATGCCATGATGGCGTCTCTCAGGCTGTTCTGCTGGACCAGGAAGTTCGGGTTCGATCCGGGCAGGGGCGCGTACCATGCGCCCCATTCATCCACCACCAGCGCTACCTTCTTCTCGGGGTCGTACTTGTCCATGACGGCCTCCTGCTTGCGCAGGAACTCATCCATGAACAGCGTGGACTTGAGCGTCTTGCTGTAATCCTCAACGCCGAAGCCTGTTGAAGGCGACGAGGGCGGCCATCCGCTGGGCACTGTATACCAGTGCACTGAAAGGCCGTCGAAATCCCAGCTCCAGTCGTGATGCTGCCATCCCTTCATGATGGTCTCGGTCCAGTCGGTCTCGGGAAAGCCCGGTCCGACGGCGATCTTGAGCATGTGGCTAGGGCCATCCTGGGCGGGATTGAGGTTTCCGACAAAGCGGCTGTAGATTTTGAGCTGGCTCAGATAGTAGTCCGCCGTCATGTCGCCTCCGCAGGACCAGCTCTCGTTGCCAATCCCCATGAAGCCGACCTTGTAGGCATCGGGATGGCCATTGGCGGCACGTTCTTTCTGGAGCGTGGTGGGCTGCGCTGCGGTCATGTACTCCAGCCACTCGGCCGCTTCCTGAGGGGTCCCGCTTCCGACGTTGACCGAAACGTAGGCCTGGCTGCCGATCTGCTGGATGAAATCCATGAATTCGTCGGTGCCGAAGCTGTTGTTGTCGACCACGCCGCCCCATGCGGAGTTGAGCGTCGCCGGCCGCTGCGCGGCTGGACCGATTCCTTTGCGCCAATGGTATTGATCTGCAAAACAGCCGCCCGGCCAGCGGACATTGGGAACCTTCAACGCGCGCAGGGCGGTCACAACGTCGTTGCGAATCCCGCGCGTGTTCGGAATCGTGGAATCCGGGCCAACCCAGATGCCCTCGTAAAGACCATGCCCAAGATTCTCAGCGAACTGGCCAAAGAGGTTGCGGTCGATCTTCGCTCCGGCTTTGGATGCGTCGATGGATAAATGAGCAGAATCCGCTGCCATCATGGACGTGGTTAAGACCAGCAGAAGCATAGAGATGCGAAGGATGGAACGAACAGATCTGAACTTCATGAAGACTCCCAGGGAGAATGCCGCGGAGCGATTACAGAGAATCCCACTGGCACCTGATGCCACAGGACCAGTCGATCGATGCCCGAAAACCTTCTCTGAGACTTGGACTATACAGAACGGCTGCGGCGATGAGCAAGTCAAAATCCATGCTCAATTCGGATGGGATTTATCGATGAATCTCCGCCTGCAACGCAATCACATTCAAGGCGCCGGATACCCGGTGGAAATGTGCGACTATTCAAGGAGAACCTCCGTCCCTTAACATGTGGCTGGCTGAAGAGATTGTTGGAAGCGGATCGGTAAACGATTTCCGGTAAGCGCTTTCGACCCTGGCTATTCTGGCCAGCTCCCTGGCTACGAGTTTTCAAGGCAGGAAATTCAAGATGGAGAGAAATTCGATGAAGAAAATTGGAATGGCAATCCTTTTGCTGTCGAGTTGCTGCTGGGCGCAGAACACGGACAGCTTCGTGCCCGCATCCACCAATGTTCCCGGCGCTGCATATCCGCGTGTCGACAGTGGCTCCAGGGCCCAGTTCCGCTTGAAAGCTCCTGACGCCGCGACAGTCAAGCTCAATTTCTGGAGCGGGCCGAAACTGGATATGGAGAAGCAACCGGACGGATTCTGGACCGTCACGACGCCGCCCCTCCCGCCAGGACTCCGCTACTATACATTGATCATCGACGGCGTGGAAGTCAGCGACCCCAGTAGCTATGCGTTCTATGGCGGCAGCAAGGATGCTAGCATGATTGAGATTCCGGAAGCGGGAGCAACGTACTACTCGGCTCAACAAGTTCCCCATGGCCAGGTTCGCGAGGTCTGGTACCACTCAAGCGTGACCGGGGATTGGCGTCATGCGCTGGTGTATACGCCGCCGGGCTATGACGAACAGGCGAAGGTGCGCTATCCTGTGCTCTATTTGCAGCATGGCGGCGGTGAAGATGAAACCGGCTGGATCAGGCAGGGACACGCCAACTTCATTCTCGACAACCTGATCGCGAGCAAGGCCGCCAAGCCGATGATCATCGTGATGGCGAGCGGTTACGCCAGACGCGCCGGTTATACTCCTCCGGATCTGGCGGGGAAGCCCTTCGGCTCGCCCGAGATGATGAAAGCGATGCAGGAGATGGCGCAGGCCTTTGAAGACGACATGACGCAGGCGCTGATTCCCTTCATTGATTCAACCTTCCGGACCGTCGCGGACCGTGAGCATCGCGCCATGGCGGGGCTTTCGATGGGCGGCATGCAAACCTTCCAGGTCACCTTCGATCACCTCGAACTCTTCTCCTACATTGGCGGTTTCAGCGGAGCGGGCGGGATGCAGATGATGCGCGGCGATCAGAAATTCGATCTGAAGACAGCCTTCAACGGCGCGATGGCCGATCCGGATGCCTTCGCCAAGCGGGTGCACCTGCTGTGGATTGGCGTCGGGACCGAGGAGCCTGCCATGATGCACGCCGGCATCGTAAAACTGCACACATCGCTGGACGATGCGAAGATCAAGCACATTTTCTATGAATCGCCTGGCACCGCGCACGAGTGGCAGACGTGGCGTCGCGATCTGAAGGATTTTGCGCCGAGACTCTTCCGGTAAAGTAATTAGTAAAGACGCGGGCCTGGAGGAACTCCTCCAAGCCATTTGTTGTTTTGCTTAAAACCGCGTCTTCAGGAAAGAGGCTTGAACGCATGAACTCCAGATTGAAACTCGCCTGGATTGCAGCATTTTTATTGCTCGTTACGCTTCCGGGCATTGCGCCAGCTCAGCCAACACCTTCGGTTGCGTCTCCCGCCGCGGCTCCGGCCACCAAGCCGCAGCCGTTTGTCAGCCCGATCTTCGGCGACAACATGGTCTTGCAGCGCGGCAAGGCCAATACCATATGGGGCTGGTCTGAGCCCGGCGACAAGGTCAAGGTCGAGATTGGAGAAACATCGGCAACCGGCGTGGCTGGCCCCGATCGCCGCTGGCAGGTGAAGATACAGCCGCCTCCCGCAGGCGGCCCGTACATCATCAGGATCACCGGCCGCGAAACTGTGGAGTTGCATAACGTGCTGGTGGGCGATGTCTGGATCTGCGGCGGCCAGTCGAACATGGGCCTGCCGCTGCGGTTTGCGCACAATGGCGCCGACGAAGTGAAGGCGGCGAATTACCCGCAGATTCGCTTCTTCACCGTTGCGGGACATCCCGCTTACCGGCACACGGATCTGGTCGAGGGCAAGTGGAGCGAGGTCTCACCCCAGACGGCAGACTGGGTTTCCGCTGTCGGGTACTACTTTGCGCGCAGGGTCCAGAGTGAACTCCATGTGCCGATTGGCCTGGTGCTGGATAACATGGGCGGAACCCCGGCCGAGGCGTGGACAAGCGCCGAAGCTCTGCGTCCGCTGAAGGACTTCGACGTTCCGCTGGCGGAGTTGCAGCGGCTGGCGGCTGAGGGCGCGCCCGAATACGGCAACTTCGTGATGCACTGGTATGACCAGTACGACATAGGTCTCAAAGGCAAATGGGCCTCACCCGATCTGGACGATTCAAGCTGGAAAACTGTCAGTATTCCTGGCGGATTTGCCGAGCTGGGCGTGCCCGAGACAGCCGCCGTGGCCTGGTTCAGGAAAGAGATTGTGCTGCCGGACCCGCTTCCGGCAGGGCGCGCGCTGCTGTTTCTGGGCTCAATTGAACGCATGGACACGGCATTTGTGAATGGCGCCTTCGCCGGCGCCAGTTCATGGGTGGAGAACCCGCGCGTTTATTTTCTTCCCGCGGGCGTGCTGAAGCCCGGACGAAATGTAGTGGCGATTCGCGTGCTGAAGACCAAGCCTGATGGCGGATTCCTGAGCAAACCAGAAGAGCTACATCTTATGTTGGGAGACAAGTCGATCATTCCGCTGGCCGGAAAGTGGAAGGGCCAACTCAGCGTGGATGCACGTCCGCCGCATCCGCTGCCCATCGCCTACGAGAACTGGCCGGTGATGCCGACGGTGCTGTACGAAGGAATGCTCAGGCCCGTCGCGCCACTATCCATCACGGGAGCGATCTGGTATCAGGGCGAGCAGAACTCGCCGCGCGGCTACCAGTACCGCAGGATTCTCCCCGCGATGATCGCCGACTGGCGAAAGCTCTTCGCACAGGGCGATTTTCCCTTCTACATCGTCAGCCTTCCGGCCTTCAAGCATCGCAGCCCGACACCGATCGACGGCGACGAATGGGCCGAAACGCGCGAGTCGCAGGCGGTTGCGGCGGCCAGCGTTCCCCACTCCTGCCTGGCTGTCACCATCGACACGGGCGACGCTGACAACATTCATGCGCAGGACAAACAACCGGTCGGCGAACGCCTTGCCCGTTGCGCGTTGGCCAACTACTACGGCGAGAAGGTCGTTTATTCTGGTCCGACTCTGAAATCGGTTGACCGGCGTCCGGGCGAGATACGGCTGCACTTTGCGCACACCGATGGCGGCCTGGTGGTAAAGGGAACCAAGCTGGAAGAGTTTGCCATCGCAGGAGAGGACCGGAAATGGACCTGGGCCGAGGCGCACATCAAGGGAAAGACAATTATTGTTTCTTCTCCCTCAGTGCCGAAACCCAAAGAGGTTCGCTACGCGTGGCAGTCCAACCCGGCAGCAACCCTGTTTAACGGCGCAGGCTTGCCTGCCGCTCCCTTCCGGACCGATAGTTGGCCCGGCATGACGGAAAATCAGAGACCATATTGACGCCAGAAGACAGGGAGTCAAGCTCTCGACACTTGAATCAAACCGATTTACCATGAGCGCGGCCCATGATTTCCGAACGCGTGCTCATTCCACGCACGCCCGGCACACTTGGAGGGACCCGTATGAAACGCGCGCTCTGTATACTTGCCATCTTTTTCGCAGCCACCGCCGTCTTCGCAGACAACTCCACAATGCCCGACGGCACCCGGTTTCCCATGTGGGAAAAGCCGCTGCACTTCACGAAGACCTATTACGTCGATATTCAGGCCAAGAACGCGGATGACAAAGGCCCCGGCACAAAAGAGCATCCCTTCCGCAGCATCGCTCACGCGGCGCAGGTACTCCAGCCGGGCGAGCACGTCATCATCGCCGAAGGCGTTTATCGCGAGGTCATCCGTCCCGCACGCGGCGGCGACGGGCCGGACGCGATGATCAGCTATGAAGCCGCGCCCGGGGCGAAGGTCGTCGTCAAAGGCTCGGCCATCGTGAACAACTGGCGCCCCAGCGAGGGCTGGAACTTCGGCTTCGATCGCGCAACGAAACAGCCGGTCAAGGCCTGGGAGCTGCATCTTGATCCGGCGCTCTTTTACGACGGCTACAACCCCTTCGAGGTGGACAACGTCATCGGCAACCGCTACTGGATCAACTATGCCAAGGACAACATGGCGAACTACTTCCGCCGCCGCGGGATTGTCTTTGTCGATGGCCACCCGCTTGAGCCCGTCGAAACCGCCAGCGATCTTGCCGGCACATCGCCGCGCTCGGTCAACTTCTTCAGCGAGATTCACTGGTCCCCACTTTTCCAGGAGTTCCAACCCTACGCCGGCAAGGTCTGGATTGAGCCCAACGGCTTGACCCTGCACATCCGCCTGGCCAATGACGATGACCCCGCCAAGCACGTCATCGAGATCACCACGGCGGAGCAGGTCTTCTCGCCGGCGAAGCGCTACCAGTCCTATATCCGCGTCAAGGGCATTACGTTCATGCATGCGGGCAACGGTTTCCCGGTTCCGCAGCGCGGCCTGGTCTCCACCAATCGCGGCAATCACTTCATTTTTGAGGACAATACCTTTGAGTGGGCCAACAGCGTTGGCCTGGATATCGGCAACGAGGACTGGGCCGCCTCGCAGCCGCCGCAGCCGGTGGGCTATGACATCATTCGCGGCAACACCTTTCGCTACTGCGGAATTGAAGGACTGGGCGGCACCGGCGGGCCGCAATCCACGCTCGTTGAAAAGAATCTCTTCGAATGGATCGGCTGGCAGGACGCGGCCTTGATGTCGGAGTCCGGCGGCACCAAGATGCACGTGGCGCACAATCTCCTGTTCCGCAACAACATCATCCGCCACATCCGCCACGCTAACGGCATCTGGCTGGACATTGGCAACGCTAACGTGCGCATTACCGGCAACGTCTTCGCCGATATCCCCGGCAACGTGAATCCCCACGCCATTCACATCGAGGGCAGCGAGGCCCTGAACCAGATCGACAACAACATCTTCTCCCACCTCACCGGCGGCATCCTCATCCGCGACACCAACAACGTCATCATCGCCTACAATCTCTTTCTCGATTGCGACGAGGTTGGCGTCGATACGGTTTCAGGCCTCGGCGCGCCGAGGCCCATCTCCGGACACACCAACGATGTCCACAATCTCATGGTTCACGGCAACGTGTTCTACAAGATGGGCCGCTCCGCCATCGAGTTCACCAACGCGCGCAATGACGCCGATGGCAATGTCTACGCCAACCCCGCCGGAGGCATGTTCTTCGCGCAGCCGTTCCTGCGCGTGAAGTTTCCCGAGCCGCCCGAGTGGCACAACCTGAAATCGTGGCGCGAAGAACACAACTGGGACCTGCACGGCGCTATGACCGACATCACCGCCGCACTCGATCCTGACAGGCTCGAGCTCACCATGACCGTGAAGGGAGAGATCAAGCCGCTCGCCGCATACAAGGGCATCGATTCCGACTTTTATGGTCACACCATCGCCGGCGACCGCCTGGCCGGCCCCTTCGCCGACTTGACTCAGGGACCCGAGTTACGCAAAGTCGATCCGCGCCAGTAAAAGAAACACCCTTCCAGACAGGAGAAATGCCTGTCTGGAAGGGCGCCGTTGATAAGCGAATGTCTGTCTGTTTCTTAGCGTTTGCCGAAGTGGTAAGTGAGTCCAAAGGATAGCCGCATATCATTCTGGATATTGGCGGCGGCGTTGGGGAATTCAGTCCGCACGTAGTCGGCTTCCAGCAGACGAATGCCCCATCTCTTGTTGAGGTAAAGGTTCAAGCCTCCACCTGCCTGCACGACAAACGAGTTGGCGCTGCTGGTGGCCGCCGGCATGGCCGGATAGAGGCCGTTGAAGCCATGCGTCCAGCCTAACAACTCCTGTCCAAAGATTTGCAGCCGGCGGTTATCCGCGGCCGTGGCATGGCCCTGCCAGGCCGTCCACGTGTAGCGCGGGCCTGCCAGGAAAGAGATCCGGTTCACGTCCACGCCCGAACCGACATTGGCGGTATGATCGCCGGTGAGACTGGCGGCGATGCCCAGGCCACTCTTGAAGGTGACCGCTGCGTCCGCTCCGCCTCCCTTTAACCAGAAGCTGGTTTGGCCGGGCACCACCTGCGACCGCTCGACCGCAAAGGTTACGGCCAGATCGGTGGAGACCGTATCCGGCGCAACCGGCTTCTGACTCTGCTGGGCCCAACCTGTGACGCCCGCCAATATGCACGCGCCCACAAGGAGCACCTTTCCGCGACTCGATATACGCATCTTGAGTTCTCCTTTTTACTCAACAATCAAAGTGACGTTGGATGTGTGCGACAGTGTACCCGAGGTTCCTGTCACGCCCACCGTGTAGGTCTTTTGCGCCTGCCCAAAGTAGCCGACGGTCGAGCCGCAGCCGCTCATTCCGGCCATGGCCGCCAGGCTGGCGACGAGCAGCAGCAGAATCGGCAGCATGCGGCTGAAGCGCTTGCCGGTCTTACGCAGCCTGCCAACAAACGGCAGCAGCAAGAGCGCCAGCGAGAACGGAGCCCAACGCGTGGCCAGGTTGCCGCCTGTGCCCGGCTGCCGCTCGGAGGTGGTGTTGTTCAGCACCGTGTCGATGATCAGCGTTACCGTGGTCGTACACGAGCTGCTGCAGGACGCGATGCTGGACGACGTGAAGTAGTAAGAGGCGCCCCTGGGCAGGCCGCTGATCGATAAATTGATCGCCGTCGGGTAGACCGTCGATGGACTGACCGGGCTCACCGTAAACGTGTAAGTGGCCGCATTGCCCGGTATTACCGTATAAGTGGTAATCGACGCGCTTATAGAGAAATCGGCCACGGTTTCGGAGTAGCCGGTGCTGGCGGTGTACGGCACCGGGATGAAGTTCGTGTCGCCGCTATACGAAGCGGTGATGAGATTCGTGCCTACCGCCAGCGGGGAGGAAGAAGTATTAATTGTGCAAGTGGCCACACCAGCGCTCAGCGTTACGCCCACGCAACTCGTCACTACCGCGCCGTTGTCGTAGAAGGTCACCGTGCCGGTGGGCGTATTTCCCGTATTCGTCACCGCTGCCTTGAAGGTGAGCGCATTATCGACAAAGACCGGATTGATCCCGCTACTCAAGCTCACCACGACCACCGGCGTTCCCTGGCTCACCGTGAGCGAGTAGCTCTGACTGCCGGTGTAGTGCGTTCCCGAGCTGTTGGTGTAAACGGTGTCGGTAGCGACGACAGTGAAGCCCGTGGTTCCGGCCGTCGTCGGAATGCCGGTGAGAGCTCCGGCGCTGCTCAGGCTCAGGCCGGCGGGCAGCGATGAGCCGCTGGCCAGCGCATAGGAATAGCTGCCGCTGCCGCCCGAGGCCACGAAGTTTTGACTGTAAGCGATACCGACCGTCCCGCCGGGCAGCGTCGCCGAGGTGGGCGAGAGCAAAATGGTCTCACTCATGGTGATGTCGCCGGAGGTGCCGGTAATGTACGACCAGTTCGAGTCGGTCGCGGTCACGGTAATGTCCCAGTCGACAATACTCAGTGTCATGGCGCTGCTGCTGGCCATACCGTTGTAGAAGGCCAGGCTGCTGGGCGAGACGGTGATGGGTTTGCTGTTGCCGTCGGTCGCCGTCAGATTGGCCGTGCCGTTGTAGGCGATGGTCTGATTATTGTTGGAATCCAGCGCGATTACAGTGATCGTCGCGGCGTGACCCAGGAGCATCGTGGCGGGGGTGCCGACGATGAAGTGCGTTGCAGGCAAGGCGGAGGGTAAAGTGCCGTTGGGCGATCCGCCGTCGATCGATCCGCCGTAATTGTAGGCTGCGGTACCGTCGGCGCTGCCATTAGCACCGGCCGATCCGGATCCTGTCGATCCCTGTCCTGCAGTTGCCGCGGTGTGGGTGCTGTCGTTGTAGTAGCCGCTGTTTCCGATGGTCACGGTTCCTGTGTTGACAAAGATCGAGGGGCCATACGCTGAACCACCATCGCCGCCGTTGGCAGTAGCCGAAACTCCGCCACCGTTACCGCCACCGAAGCCGCCATAGCCGTAATAGCCGCCGCCACCGCCGCCGCCAAAGCCGCCGCTGCCGCCATTTGTTGAATACAGGTTCAGGCTGGAATCAAGGTACTCACTGGCGCCGCCGCCGCCGCCGCCGAAGCCGCCATTGGCGCCATTATTAGTTCCCTGGTTCGTGCCGCCGGCGGCATTATCGCCGTATGCGCTTCCACCGTTAACCCAAGGAGTGGACAATTGGGTATCATCAGCGCCGCCGCCACCGCCGCCGTTGCCGCCGGTTCCGGCGTTCCCAGCACCAGCAGCGTTGCCAGCGGTTAAAATACCGCCGCCACCAGCACCGTAGGCATACGGTGTAAGACAAGTTACCCAGCATCCGACATCACCGCCTTTAAACGCCATGCCGCCGCCGCCGCCGGAACCACCTCCATCCGAATTCCAGGCACCGTAACCGCCAGCTCCGCCGATTACCTGACAATTCAGGAAATAAGTATTCTGAACACTCAGATTGGCCGTGCTTTGGTTAACAAAGACGCCAGCGCCCAAACCAGCACCGCCTCCGCCGCCAAACGATTGCGCCGCGCCGCCAGCGCCGCCCTGGGCCAGCGCATTCTGAATTTTCAGGTTGGCCAGCGTTACCTGAGCGTTGTCAACAAAGAAGGCCCGGTATGCGCCCGCGCCGTCGATGATCACTTGCCCGAACTCCCCGCCGTCAATGGTCAGGATGAGCGGATTGCCCGTATTTGAAGTGATCGGCGGCAGCGGGTTGGTCAACACGATGGTGCAGGGGGTCGACACCGTGCAGGCGGAGGAGAATTTGATCGTCCATGTGCCGCCGAGGGCGATGACATCTTGCAAAACATAACGCAGATCCATGTTGCCGCTGGAGTCGATGTGCCCTGCGCCTAACCCCGCATTGCCAGAGGAATCCACCGAGTTGGTGTCGGTGAAGAGCATCACCGTAGCGGTGTTCTGGGCCATGGCCGGCAGCTCGGCCAGCAGCAGCAAGGCGCAGAGCGCCATTCCGCTGCGCCAGTGGCGAGCAATGAATCTGGTTAAGGCGACGGCCATCGGATGCTTCCGGTCCGGCTGGCGCTTGGCATATCCAGCGATTGTGGTATGACTCATCACTTTTTTCCTTTCAATTTCCCTGTTGCGTTCCTTTTTGCAAATGACGGTTTGAGCGCCGCGGCCAATTCGGAGATGCCGGTGAGCGAGGTGCGCGCTCCAGTTTCATTCATAGCCTCAACTTGCCAGAGATCTATTCCGGTACCTTCGGATTAACACGGTAAACGCGTACGATGAAAGACCTGGCTGCAGGTGGCGCGTGAGGTGGTTCCGGTAGTTCGGAAAGTTTTCTCCGATTCAGTTAGCTAAAGATGGCTAAGAAATGTTGCAGCCTTAGTAAAACACAACTAAGCACTGTGTCAAGCAAAATAAATCAATTGTTGTTTGATCAGGCACTCGGAATTCTGTTTGAAGTACGTTATCGCACATACTAAGTGAGGCAGATCACATTAATAGCCTGACAAACAGTGCAACTACTCTATACAGAATCATTTATTGAATGATTCAGGCGAGATTTAACCGCTAAAGTTTGCAGTAGTGCTCTGACTTATTCGCTCCTGGCAAAGCCTCACGGATGCACGATATCTACGATCCTGGAATCGGGTAAGGTCCAGGCCGCGGCGCCCGCATGGGTGAACTGATGCTTCGCGTCATCCCAGTGCAGAGTGGTCGTGGAGCCCGCGCCCTTCTCATAGGAATACGTGATTCCGTCGTCGGAATAGAGCGTGAAGTCCGCGTCCGCTCCCGGGTAGACACGCACGGCCGCAATGGCCTGCGGCTGATGGGTGCTGAGAACCGGGGCTCCCAACGGCACGATTGAACCCGCCCGCACAAAGAGTGGAATGATGTCGATGGGCGCGTCCGCGGTGATGGTCTGGCCGCCTTTGATGCGCGCATTGGTCCAGTAGTTGTACCAATCGCAGCCCGCGGGGAGATAAACCTTGCGGCTCGTTGCTCCCTGCTCCGTAACAGGCGCTACCAGAAAAGCGGGCCCGAACATATATTCGTCGCGCATGTCGGCGACATTCGGATCGCCGGGAAAGTCCATAAAGAGCGCGCGCATGAACGGAGCGCCCGTCTGGTACGTGCGGTAGGCCTGCGAGTAGATATACGGAATGAACTGATAGCGCAGCCGCAGATACTTTTCCAGAATGGCTTCCGCCTGTTTGCCGTAGGACCACACTTCGTTGTGCATCCTCTCGCCGTGCGCGCGCATGACGGGCTGGAAAGCTCCCCACTCAAACCAGCGCACGAATAACTCGGGATAGTCTTCATAGCTGCCCACGTTGTCCCGCGCGTCGGAGGCATCGACCAAAGACTTATGGGCCGGGTGGTAATTGTCGTAGATTTGCGGCGAGAAGAAGCCGGCGATGTCCGTGTCCCAGTAAGGCATGCCGCTGGCGGTAAAGTTCAGGCCGGCCGGAATGGAACGCTTGAGCATGTCCCAGGTGGAGAAAATGTCGCTGGACCAGAAGACCGTCCCGTTTCGCTGCGCTCCCAGGTAGGCCGCCCGCGCCAGGATCATGACTCTACGGCTGTCGCCAAAATCCCGCCGGAAGCCCTCGTACACTGATGCTGTGTGGAACAAGGGATACGCATTGTAGTAGCGGGGGCCTGAACCGATCCAGAAGACGTCGTTCGCGGGATCGATATCCGGCTCGGTTTCATCCAGCCAGAGGTAATCAAAACCATAGGGCTTCACATAACGGTCGCGAATCTCTTCCCAGAACCACCTGGCAGCCTCGGGGTTGGTGGTGTCGAGGTTGGGGCCGATGACATCCTTCGTCCATCCCGGGTCCGGCTTCCCATCGGGGGTGTGCACCAGCCAGCCTTTGCTCAGCAGCATGTCGTAGAACCGGGTTCCCTTGGAGTAGTGCGGCCACACGCTGAGAAGAGTCGTCACTCCCATGGAGTGAAGCTGGCTGTTCATGGCGGAGGGGTCGGGCCACCGGGCCGGGTCCAGATCCATCTCGCCCTGGCGCGTCATGTTCAGGAAGTCCACGACCAGCACATCGAGCGGCAACTTGCGGTCGCGATATCCTTTGGCAATATTCAGCGCCTGCTCCTCGGTTGGATAGATAGCCTTGCTCTGAATGTAGCCGTAAACGGCTTTGGGCAGCAGATGCGTCACCCCGGTAAGCTGGCGATAGCCAGTGTAGATTTCGTCGCTCTTCTCGCCGGCAATCACAAAAAAGGTGACGCGGTCGCCCACCTCGGAGGACCAGAGATTCTGCTGGTTGAAGCCGAGATCGATGGTCGTCTTGGACGGGTTGTCCCAGATAAGACCGTAGCCGCGGCTCGACACCATGAAAGGAACGCAGACGTTCTCTCCTCCAATTCCGCCGTAATCGTGCCAGCACTGAATGCGATGATCGCGCAGATCGAGAAACCCCTGCTGCTGCTGTCCGAGGCCGTAGTAATGCTCGCTTTGCGGCGAGTCAAAGGTAGCGGAAACGCGGTAGCCCGGGCCGTCCTTAGCGCCGTCGCCTGCATTTGCAGACGATGCCCCGGCGGGGTTGGGGACCATCGACCAGCGCCACAGCTTCAGGAGCGGCTTACCGGAGGATGCGGCAACGGAGATGATGTCGTTATAGGGCCCGTGCCCATCCCCGCCACCGCCAAAGTAGTGATCCCTGAGCGACTGGTTCAACGCATCCAGCGGGAAGGCGTGGGGGGGCGGCAGGTTCTCCGGAGCAACGCGGATCGTCAATCTGCCGGAGCGAATGACGTCATCGCCGTCCGCATCACGCTCCTGGGACCATCCGGTGATCGAGGGAGCGCCCACGATTCCATATCCGGGCGCTCCAAGCGCCGCCGGCTTCGTCGTGCTCAAAGTGATGCGAACGACGTTGTCCGCATAAGGCTCCAGCACGATCGTTCTGTCCTTACGCTCAAGCACGAAGCTGCTGGCCTGGTTCTGTGCGCCGGCGACGGCGGCCACCGTCAGCAGAATCATCATAGTTGCGCAGGCGCGCAGAGTTCCCTTGAGCGGAGTCCGGATGAGCCGAAAGCCGGGCCAGGTAATAGATTCAGTTGGAGATAACGGTCGCATCTGCCTTGTATCCCATCACGCCACCTGGAAATGGCGCCTCTTTCTTTGTGACTTGAAAACACTGAAATCGTAGGAGGCTTGACTTCGCCGTGTCAATCGATGAATGGGGAATGACCTGTGCCCGCGTCGCCGCCACCGAGAGTGACGGGGAGGGCGGCTCTGGCATATTCTCATAAAGATGCGTCCGTACTCCACGTTGAGAAACCGTATTCACGTGCCGCACAGATGCTGAGAACCACGCCTGCCAGCCGGCACGGAGAGGACTGGCGGCCGCCCAAATTTGACCCGGAGAAAACGTATGAATCATCGCATGAATCGAATGTTTGCAGGAATTGTCGCTTGTACGGGAATGATCCTCTTTGGGTCAATTCTGCAACCCGCAGTTGCCCAGGATACGGCGAAACTTCCTTACATGAATCCAAGCCTTCCGCCCGAGCAGCGGGCTGCCGACCTGGTGCATCGTATGACCCTTGCAGAGAAGGCCACGCAGATGCAGAACAGCTCCGCGGCAGTTCCGCGTCTCAATGTTCCTGCGTACCAATGGTGGAGCGAGGCGCTTCACGGAGTGATCAACCAGGGCGTTACGGAGTATCCGGAACCGATCGGCCTGGCTGCGACCTTCGATGCGCCGGGAGTTCATGCCATGGCGATCCAGATTGGCATTGAGGGACGCATCAAGCATGTGCAAAACGTACGCGAGGGACACACGGGCATCATGGGAGGCCTGGATTTCTGGTCTCCGAATCTGAACATCTTCCGCGACCCGCGCTGGGGCCGCGGACAGGAGACCTACGGCGAAGATCCGTTCCTCACCGGCCGCATGGGCGTTGCCTACGTGACTGGAATGCAGGGCGACGACCCGAAGTACTACCTGACGATTGCAACACCCAAGCATTACGCCGTACATAGCGGGCCGGAGCCAACGCGGCACTTTGCGGATGTGGACGTGAGCAAGCACGACGAGGTGGACACCTACGAGCCCGGGTTCCGCGCCGCCGTCGTGGAAGGCAAGGCTGGTTCCGTCATGTGCGCTTACAACGCCATCAATGGCGAGCCGGCATGCGCCAACCAGTTCCTGATGCAGGACCAATTGCGCGGGAAATGGGGTTTCCGGGGGTATGTGGTATCGGATTGCGACGCAGTCCGGGACGTTGCTGCAAACCATCGCTACCGTCCGACGCAGGCACAGGGCGTGGCCATCTCCGTAATTCGGGGAATGGATAACGAGTGCGTCGATGCCTTTTCAAGGTCTGGCGAACCGGCTGAAAAGGCCTATATCGACGCCGTGCAGCAAGGCTACCTGCCTGAAAGCACGCTCGACACGGCGCTGATTCGCCTGTTCACCGCGCGCATGAAGCTCGGGCTTTTCGATCCGCCGGAGATGGTTCCTTACACCAGGATCGATGAGAAGGAACTGGACAGCGCGGAACACCGCGCCCTGGCTCACAAACTCGCGAATGAGGCCATGGTCCTGCTCAAGAACGATGGTCTGCTTCCGCTTCAACCAAGAATCAAGAAGATCGCCGTTGTCGGCCCGCTCGCCGACCAGGAACGGCCGCTGCTCGGCAACTATGCCGGCCAGCCGACGCACATTGTCTCCTTGATTGATGGCCTGAAGGCGGAGTTCCCCAAGGCGACGATTACCTACGTTCCGGGAACCCAGTTCCTAAGAAGCGATGGAGATCCCGTGCCGGATACTCTCCTGACCACACCGGATGGAAAGCCCGGTCTCAAGGCGGATTACGGCGAGTGGCTGAGACGGCCGCCCGCCGAAGCAGGCCCGCCGCCGATTGTCAGCCGCACCGAACCGAACATCAATCTCGGCGAAAGCAGCAATCTGCCGCCGGAGGTTGCCGGGAAGAAAGCCCTCGGCGTGCATTGGACGGGATTCCTGACGGTCCAGGAATCCGGCGACTATCTCGTCGGCATCCGTGGCCGGGGCTTCGGGAGAGTGTCGATTGACGATAAGCAGGTGGCCATGCTGTTCAGAAGCGAGGGAGTCGATGCAAGCGTTGGCCGTGTCCACCTGGAGAAGGGGCAGAAAGCCGCGCTCAACATCAACTACAGCGTCAACAACGGCAAGGCGCAAGCGCAACTGATCTGGACGAAGGTGAGGGATACGGTTTCGCCTGAGGCGATTGCCGCGGCTAAGGACGCCGACGTGGTGATCGCCGTGGTGGGCATCACCAGCATGCTCGAAGGTGAACAGATGCCGGTGACCGTACCTGGATTCCTGGGCGGGGATCGCACCAGCATCGATCTTCCCGAGCCGGAAGAATCGCTTGTCAAAGCCGTGGCGGCGACCGGCAAGCCATTGGCCGTTGTCCTGATCAATGGCAGCGCGCTGGCCGTCAACTGGATCAACGAACATGCCAACGCGGTTCTGGAAGCATGGTATCCCGGCGAGGAAGGCGGGGCGGCCATCGCTGAGACGCTGAGCGGCAAGAACAATCCGGCGGGACGGCTGCCGGTTACGTTTTATACGGGCGTGAGCCAACTGCCCCACTTTGAGGATTACGGGATGGCGGGAAGGACCTATCGGTACTTCAAAGGAAAGCCGCTCTACCCGTTTGGCTATGGGCTCAGCTACACGGCCTTCAAATACAGCGACCTCCGTCTTCCCGCGCAGGCTGTAGCCGCGGGACAACCTGTCAGCGCCGATGTGACGGTGACCAACGCCGGCAAGGCCGCGGGGGATGAGGTCGTCCAGGTCTATCTCAAGTTCCCGGACGTCAAGGGCGCTCCCCTCATCGCTCTGCGCGGATTCCAGCGCATTCATCTCGAAGCCGGCGCGAGCCAGAGGGTTCACTTCGAGCTGAAAGACCGTGATCTGGGCATGGTCACCCAGGAGGGCAATCCGATGATCGCCGCGGGCGATTACACCATCAGCATCGGCGGCGGACAGCCCGATACGGGAGCGGCAGGCGTGAGTGGTCACTTCCATATCGAAACTCCAATCGCCCTGCCCGAATAGCAAGAAGGGTCGTTGCATGGGTGAAGGGCCGCAGTGTATGGTGGGTTTTCATGCCGGCGGGAAGTAAAAGCGGCAGTGTAACGCGGCGGCAGTTTGTGGCGGCTGGCGCAATCGGCGGCGCTGCTCTCGCCATGGGCTGCAAGCGCGTCTGGGAAGCACAATGGGAGTTCTTCACTCCCGAGGAGGCGCGGACGCTAGCGGCGATCTGCGACCAGATTATTCCTGCCGACGAATTCCCCAGCGCCTCGCAGGCCGGCGTCGTCAACTACATCGACCGCCAACTGGCGCGCTTCTATCGCCCCCAGCGCGACGCCTACCGTGAAGGACTCAAGAACGCGCAGGAATTGAGCCGCGCGCGTTTTGGGCAACTTCTGGAAGCAATCAACGCGGAGCACCAGTTGCAAGCCGTCCTTCTGATGGAGAAGGAGCAGGCGAAGTTCTTTGAGATGGTGCGCCGGCACACCTTCGAAGGCTACTACGGCTCTCCGCGCCATGGCGGCAATCGGGATGCCGTAAGCTGGCGGATGCTGGGATTGGCGGAACCGCCGCTGTTAGGCCGGGCCCAGTATGACCTGAGGAGGGGCGGCGGCAAATGAAGCGTGTGAATGCAGTCGTTGTTGGAGCGGGAGCGGCGGGCGGCATTGTGGCCAAGGAGCTCGCCTGTGCCGGGCTGAGCGTGGTCCTGTTAGAGCGGGGCAAGTGGTACACCTCCGCCGACTGCCGCAAGGACGATCTGCGCAACCAGCGAACTACCGTCCTGGGCAATGCATTCGGTCCCGAGGAAGAAGGTAATCCGCGCGTATGGGTCGATGCGCATGGACAACCGCATACGGCACAGGCCAATGAAGGCGTTTATCAGAATAACGCCGCTTGCGTGGGCGGGGGAACGCTCAGCTATGGCGCGCAGGCGTGGCGCTATTTGCCTCAGGACTTCCGCATGCGCTCGACCTACGGCGCGCCGCCGGGAAGCTCACTGGAAGATTGGCCCATCACCTACGATGACCTGGAGCCCTTCTACGAAAAGGCGGAATGGGAGATTGGAGTCTCGGGCGACTACTCGGGAACGCCATTTCATGGTCCGCGTAAGCGCGACCTGCCGATGCCGCCTTTGCCGCCCGGCAAGGAGTTTAGCATCCTGGAGCCCGCGGCAAAGCGGCTGGGGTTGCATCCCTTTCATATTCCCATGGCCCGCAACAGCGTTCCCTATAACGGCCGCGGTCCCTGCATGCGCTGCCGCTGGTGCGTCGGCTTTGCCTGCGAGGTGGACGCCAAGAACGGCTCGCAGAATACCGTGATTCCGGTGGCCCTCAATAGCGGCAATTGTGAATTGCGCACCGAATGCATGGTGAAAGAGATTCTCTGCGACGAGCGCGGCCGTGCGCGGGGCGTGGCCTATTTCGATGATAAGAACAGGTTGCAGGAACAACTCGCGGACTTAGTCGTTGTCTCCGGTTGCGCCATTGAGTCGGCGCGGCTGCTGCTCAATTCCCGGAGCCGCCTCTTTCCCACCGGCCTGGGGAACCGCTATGACCAGGTGGGCCGTCATCTGCAGGGGCATCATTACACTGGCGCCGTAGGTTACTTCGACTTCGAGACCTATGACGACATAGGGCCGGGCGCCACCATCGCCATCTCCGACTACAACCACGGAACACCAGGACTCTGCGGCGGCGGCATGCTGGCCAACGAGTTCATCCGTTTGCCTATTCATATGGTGGACAGAATGCCACCGGGGACCCCTCGCTGCGGACTGGGTCACAAGCAGGCCATGCGGCAATGGCACAAGCGCTCGATCATTATCATGGGGCCGACGCAGCAGATTCCCACCGCCGAAGGACGGGTTACGGTCGATCCCGCTGTGAAAGATAAATGGGGACTTCCCGTGGCGCGCATCGAGGGGAACGTGCATCCCCACACCTTCGAGATCGGCGAGAGACAGGCTCGCAGAGCAGAAGCCTGGTTGAAGGAAGCGGGAGCAATTCACACATCGCTGATGAGTCATAAGCCGGAGATGGTCTCCGCCGGCCAGCATCAGGCAGGCACCTGCCGCATGGGCAACGATCCGCGCGCCTCAGTGGTCAACCGATTTTGCCAGGTGCATGACGTGGATAATCTCTTCGTCATCGATTCCAGCGTGCATGTGACCAATGGCGGATTCAATCCCGTTCTCACCATCATGGCCGTCGCCTACTTTGCATCGGACGCCCTGGTGCGCGCCTGGAAAGGGACGAAGTTGCGCTCATGAGAAGTGTGTGGAAGAAGATCGCGGCCGCAACCGGCGCCGCTGCATTGATAGCGGCGAGCGGCGTCTATGGCGCGTCCTGGTATTACACCACAGAGCGCGGCGCGGGCTGTGCCAGTTGCCACGAGATGACAGTCGTCGTAGATGTGGCGCATAACTCAGCGCACAGGACCATGGGATGCGAGGCCTGCCATGAAGCCGGCCTGGCGACCAAGCTGCGCCATATTCGAGTGCATTTGCTTGGCAGGCTGCCGGAGACGATTCGATTGCGCGACGTCGACGTTCTGACCATGACGAGCAGTTGCCAGAAATGCCATCAGCATGAGTACGCCTCTTGGCACGCGGGCCCGCACAGCGCCACCTATCAGCAGATCTTTGCCGATCCCGTGCACAACGCCAAGCGTCAACTAATGGACGATTGCCTGCGCTGCCATGGCATGCACTACAACGGCGCAGTACGGGAGCTGGTGCAGCCGCAAAACACAGCTGGGCCGTGGCATATCACGCAGGCTGGCTTTGCCGATCAACCGACCATGCCCTGCCAGACCTGCCATCAATTGCACCGGGAAGGCGAGCCGCAAATCAAGCCAGACAAGCGCATCTCGGTGACGGGAGAAGCGGTGCGCGACTCGCTGGCCATCTTTGACCGGCGCGAAGGCATGCACTTTGCCGTGGCTAAACTTGACTTGCCCCGGCTCTGGGATGGCGCGCGAGAAGTAATGAGCAGCCCCGATCCGCGTCAGGCATTGTGCTATCAATGCCACGCGCCCCGCCAACCGGAAACTGGCAGCGAAGCGGCCGCGCACAACTGGGGTCCGCAGATCGGCTCGGGCGACGACCGCACTCCGATGGGCGTGCATGAAGGCATCAGTTGCCTGGCCTGCCATCTCGGCCACAACGAAAACACGAGAGCCAGTTGCAAGAACTGCCATCCTAAAATGTCCAATTGCGGCCTCGACGTGGAGAAGATGGATACGACCTTTGCCAATGAGTCCAGTCCGCACAATATTCACTGGGTGAAGTGCGCCGATTGCCATCCACACGGGATTCCAAAGAGGAATTCGCATCCCGCGCGGGAGAGTCGATTCTGACATCGTTCTTCGGCAAAGTTGAGCAAGCCTCTGGTCACTACCGAATGCTGGGCCTTGGTCGACTACAAAGACTGGCCGTTGCTGAAGTGGGATTGGGTGAAGGATCTCTGCGCACTGGGCGTGCAACATGCTGCATCGTCAGGCCAGTGGCTGGCCATTGCCAGCAGCAACTTCTGCGGCCCGCAGTTTGCCGGCATGTGGCGCGACAAGAGCTGGCATCTGAGAGCAACTCAAACAATTAAAAGCGCCGCAATCGATCCGGCACTACGGCAAGGACGGCTGTATGCGCGGATTTAGCGGCTTCCGTATGGATGACGGGAGAATGACTGGCCAGCCGGAGACTGCACCACTACCTGTCCCTGCCTTCGATAGGCAGGATACCCCGCACGCGCTATCCTAGAGAGTCCGGCCATTCCAGCATGTATCTGGCCCACTGAGGAAGCTCTATGCCCGAAGACCCAATCACTCCTGCGGCGCAAACTGCGTCTGTCCCATCGCAAGTGACACCGCCTGTGGCCACCATCGCCACCATCGGCCAGCACGAAGGCCAATCCGTCACCCTCCGCGGATGGCTCTACAACCTACGCGAGAGCGGCAAACTCCTTTTTCCCATCTTTCGCGATGGCACCGGCAACATCCAGGGCGTGGCCCACGTTAAAAGCGTCTCCCCCGAGGTCTTCGATGCCCTCAAAAATCTGACCCAGGAATCCAGCGTCATCGTCACCGGCAAAGTTCGCGCCGACAAGCGCGCCCCCGGCGGCTTCGAGCTCGATGTTGAAGGCCTGGAAGTCGTCCAGCGCGTTCCCGAGTCCGATCCCTACCCCATTACCCCCAAGGAGCACGGCATCGACTTCCTCATGGAGCATCGCCACCTCTGGGTCCGCTCGCCGCGCCAGGCCTCCATCCTCCGCATCCGCGCCGAGATCATGCGCGCCGCAGCGGAGTACTTTGACAGCAACGGCTTCATCCGCACCGACCCGCCCATCCTCACGCCCGCGGCCTGCGAGGGCACCTCCACGCTCTTCCCGGTCGATTACTTCGGCGATCCCGCCTACCTCACCCAATCCGGCCAGCTTTATGTCGAATCAACCGCTCTCGCCCTGGGCAAGGTTTACAGCTTCGGCCCCACCTTCCGAGCGGAAAAATCCAAAACCCGCCGTCACCTCACCGAGTTCTGGATGGTCGAGCCCGAAGTCGCTTTCATGGACCTCGACGGCCTCCTCGAACTCGCCGAGAACTTCATCTCCCACATCGTCCAATCCGTCCTCAAAAACCGTACTCCCGAGTTGACCGTCATCGGCCGTGATCCCGCCAAGCTTCAGGCCATCTGCCCGCCCTTCCCGCGCCTGCGCTACGACGAAGCCTGCAAGATGCTCAACCAGGCCCACAAAGACGGCCAACTCGAAGCACCCTTTGAGTACGGCAACGACTTCGGCTCCCCGGACGAAACCTGGCTCTCCAGTCAATATGACAAGCCCGTCATGGTCCATCGCTATCCCGCCGACGTCAAAGCTTTCTACATGGAGCCTGATCCGCTCGATTCCCGCTACGCTCTCTGCGTCGATGTCCTCGCCCCCGAAGGTTACGGCGAAATTATCGGTGGCTCGCAACGCGTCTCCAGCTTCGAGTTGCTCAACGCTCGCATCGATCACCACAATCTGCCCAAGGAAGCCTTCCAGTGGTACCTCGATCTGCGCCGCTACGGCTCGGTTCCCCATTCCGGCTTCGGCATGGGCATTGAGCGCGTCGTCACCTGGATCTGCGGCCTCGACCACGTCCGCGAGACCATTCCCTTCGCGCGTACCCTCCATCGCATCTACCCGTAGATTCGATAGAACCTCGCGGCTGCCGGAGCGCACTTCCGGCATCCCACTCGAAAGGGTAGCTGGCAGTATAATGTCATCACCGAAAAAGTAAAATATAAATTCCGGTTAATATCTGTAACATATGCCTGGATCAGGAGCGAGGCGGCATGAGTGTAACATCCGATCAGAAGACCATCCTAAAGTATCTGAAGTATCGTCCTGACATCGATGGGCTCAGAGCTGTAGCAGTTCTAAGCGTACTGGCATATCACACTGGAATAAAAGGAGCCTCCGGAGGATATGTTGGTGTCGATGTATTTTTCGTTATTTCGGGTTACCTCATTAGCTTCATCGTATTTTCTGAGATTGCTGCTTCTCGTTTTTCTATCATTGCATTTTATGAGCGCCGCATCCGCCGAATCTTCCCTGCGCTCTTTGGTATGTTAATCGTATTCTCCGCTTTAGTCACTATTTTCCTACTTCCCAACGAACTAGTCGATTATGCAAAGTCAATGCTGGCGGCTACTGCCTTTGTTTCAAACTTTTATTTTTGGCAACATTCCAGGTACTTCGACTTACAGACTATAAATCCCCTGCTGCACACTTGGTCGCTGGCCATCGAAGAGCAGTTTTATATTACTTTCCCGCTTTTTCTGTTGCTGATCCGGAGGTTTTTTCCGCAACGTCTGCGGATTTCAGTGGTTGTCTTATTCTTTATTTCTTTATTGGTCAGTATCTTTGTCGTTCTGCATAATCGGTCGACAGCCTATTATATGCCCTACACGCGAGCATGGGAATTACTGCTGGGAACGATATTGTCTTTGAGGATGTTTCCACGCCTGGGTGCGGCTTGGCAGAGGAACTTATCCACTCTTGCCGGAATTGGAATGATTGCGATTGCGGTTAACTTTTATACACTCGTAACGCTCTTCCCCGGTTACAACGCCTTACTGCCCTGCCTGGGAGCGGCGCTCATTATCGGCGCCGGTGAATCTGGTTCTTCTCTTGTCGGGATGGTACTGTCGTGGCGCCCGGTTGTTTTCATCGGGCTTATCTCGTATTCCCTTTATCTGTGGCACTGGCCAGTCATCATTTTGTTTAAATTATGTATCTTTGTTATGCCGGGGGTGTTTGCGGGACTGCTTTCGTTTTATCATTTTGATAAACTTCTTGAAATATTGATTTCAATTCTGCTTGGATTCCTTTCCTGGAGATTTGTTGAGCGTCCCTTCCGGAGTGGTCCGATGCGCCTGAGCGGGCGGCCACTCTTTGCTCTGGCGGGCGCATTCATGATCATTCTTATGTTTTTCTCATCGTTGGTGATTTTCACAGGAGGTTTTAAAGGACGCTTTTCTGAAGAATCTGTTCAGATTGCCTCCTATATCGGCACTAAAGAGGTTTTGGGCCCGACGCGGGCGGGTAACTGTTTTTTTCATAGCTATCAACACTTCCAGGACTTCGACCCCAATCAATGCTTGCACCAAGTCGAGGGAAAAAACAACATTCTTCTATTGGGAGATAGCTATTCCGCCATGTTGTGGTCCGCGCTGTCAACATCTCTTCCTGAGGCAAACATTCTACAGGCCAGTACCGGCAACTGCCTGCCATTAGTACATCCAACAGGCTCTCCCGATTGTATAAAACTGATGGATTACATATTTCAGAGCTATCTTCCGACGCATCCTGTTCAGGGAGTGCTGCTGGCAGCGAGGTGGGAGGCGAATGACATGGGAGGACTTATGGATACAATTCAATGGGCGAAGGATCATAAGGTCCCAGTGATACTCGTCGGTCCGGTGCAGGAATATGATGCTCCGCTGCCGCGGCTTCTGGCTTACGCCAAAACTTTGAACAAGCCAGAACTCCCTGGTCAGCATCGGTCGAGCGAGGACAGGGAACTTGATGCAAGATTGGGGAACTTAGCTCTAAACGTCTGGCATGTGCCGTACATTTCGCTGTACAATGCGATCTGCGTAAACAACAACTGCATTGAATACTCCGACGCAGCGCACAAAACTCCATTGATGTTTGATTTAGGCCACCTGAATGGGCCCGGCTCGTTGCTTATTGTGCAACGTCTGAGAAACCAAGGCAAACTACGAGTCTTGATCGATCGAAAATGAGTCTGAAGAGAGGGCACACAGAAGAATGAAGGCCAGAATTAGACTGGCGGAAAAGTTCCTGGAAGCTTTACGATTTCGCGCAGTACCTTACATGCCGGCTTCAGTCAGATGCTTGCTAAGTAACGGCGACTAAGCCGTTGATCTTATGCATAACATCTTGATCTCCTCGAGCGGCCCATTGCTTCAAGGTGTGCGCTACGCACCCTCCATTGCACTGCTTGCGCTCGAGATACTTGCAGCCCAGACAATCGTCCAGCGCGCCTATCCTGCGCATCCCTTCCAATTTATGAGTAAAGTGCTCGCGCAATTCGCCGGCATTTGCGAAGTCCAGCAGCGGCAGATTCTCAACGTTGCTCAGAGGAAAACACGGCCAGGCCATTAAGTCAGGACCAACGTCGATAGGAAAGCCGCAGACGGACTGAAATCCTCGCGTAATCAAGGCAAGGCTGCCTAAATCATCCTCGGAGAACATACAGAGCGGGAATCCGCAATCGAAAGCTCCCAACACGTTACGCTCTTCCAGTTTCCGCAATTGATCAAGGAGACGCCGGCCCATCACTTTATAGTCTTCCGGTTCAATGAACGCGTTTTCCGTACCGACGATTGGGGAGGCCAATCCAAGCCGCACATCGCGATTCAGCTTCGCAGCATCGATGAGGTCAGGAATGAACTGAAGATCGAAGTCCTTGCGATAAATGTTGAAGCCGCACTGCCCATGCGGTCCCGCGATCTTCATGCACTCCATAGCGAGCTGCAGCTGCACGGCTGGCTGCAGATGCGGTTCATTTACATTGAAGAGAAACTTCAGCTTCCACTCGGCCAGGGGAATCGCCTGAATTCCATCCCTGATCTTACGAGGCCAGAGCCCGTTGGTAAAAACGAAGATCTGCAAACCGCGCTCGTGCGCCCGGCGCAGTAATTCCAGGAACTCCGGATGCAGCGTAGGTTCACCGCCGAGGAGCTTTAATTGCGGAACGGCGCTGCGAACATGGAAATCCAGATATCGTTCAAAGTTATCGAGCGAAATATTCTTTCCCTCTGCGCGCTCCGGTCCCTCGGAGAGGCCGACTTTCGAGCGTGCGAAGCAATAGGGGCAGGCTCGATTACAGGTGTCGTTGATAATCAGATTCATGTTAGATTTCTCCTAATGCGTTATTCCCGCGGCGGCGACCGCTACGGGTTCCGGTAACCGATACTTTACCCTCGTGCATCTCCACCGCAATGTCCGCCAGATCTCTCAAGTAACTATCGTGAGATGCGATAACGATGGTGTGGTTTGGGGCAATCGCCCGAATCACGTCGCAGATTATATCCTTGTTCTTCTGGTCGAGCATCGAGGTAGGCTCGTCCAGCAGCAATAATTCCGGACGGTTAATCAGGGCGCGCGCAATGGCGATTCGCTGGCGCTCTCCGCCGGAAAGCATCTCGCCGCGGTTGCCCACGATAGTTTGCAGTCCATCGCGCAACAGGGGAGAATTCATTTTGATTCCCGCCTGGTCAAGAGCGCGGAAGACTTCTTCCTCGGTAGCGTCCGGCTTCGCATAACGGATATTATCTAGAACGCTTGCATTCAGAAGGACGCAATCCTGGGGCGAAATTCCAATCTGTCTCCTCCATGTTGGCGCGCGGAAGAGCCTGAGATCCAGTCCATCCACGCGAATGACCCCCCCTGTGCAGTGAATGAACCCAGCCAGCAGGCTCAGCAGCGTACTTTTGCCCGCGCCAGACGGGCCATAAAGGACGACAACGGAACCGCGCGGTATAACGAGGTTTACACCGTCGATGATGCGGTGCCCCTCGCTATCATAGACAACGTCATCGAAGACTATCTCCTTGCGGAACGCAGGCGGGTCGATGGCGTCCTCGGCTTCGCGACAGGGGGCAGGCTGGTCGAGGAAGTCAAAAACGCGCTTGGCGCTTGCCACCGAGATCCGTATCGAGTTTGAAACAGAGGCCAAAGCTTCCAGCGGATAGGTCACGAAGGGTAGTAGAAATGTCATTCGGATCACAACCGCGCTCGACATCGTTTCTTTTCCAAGAACCTGGTAACCGCACCAAAGCAGGATGAGCGCACCGGCTGCCAGAAAAATAGCCGAAACGACAGCCGGAGTGACCGCGCAAATCGCGGTTGCTTCAACCAGGGTGTGCTTTAGCTCCTGGCATCGAGAGTCGAAGCGATCCTGCTCGTATTTTTCGCGACCAAACGCGCGAGCCAGCAGGACGGTCGAGAGGTACTCCACCAGATGCCCCTGGACTGTGGCACGTCTTTCAGAAACCGCACGGTACCGATTTTCAATGACCCTGCCCGTGATATGGATGAACGCCGCTGCCAGAAGCAGGACAGCAAGCAAACAGAGAGTGAGTTGCCATGAGAGCAGGGCCATCAGGCCTACTCCCACGCAGAGCCGGAGTGGCTGGAGGAAGAGCCGATCGGTGCTATCCACGAATCCAGTCTGAAGCTGGTCTACATCCATGAGAAACAGCGAGGCGGTTTCTCCGGAGCGAAATCGCTTGTGGAATGCAAGATCGCACTCGGCAAGACGTCCAAAAAGCTGCTGGCGAATCTTTGCCAGGACGGACTGGATGACCCGCGAGAACAAAACTTGCTTGAGAACCCGTAACCCAGCGACAGACGCCTGCGCTACAAAAACCGTTAATACGGCCGCCACCAGAGAGCGGAACGGATTGCTCTGATTCAGGAATGCGACGGGCAGCCTATCCGGCATCCAGGAGGAGTAACCGCCATCGGTTGGCATGTTTGTTGACGCGCCCTTTGGGGTCAGGATGTTTTCAACAAGCATCGCGCCAACCCAAACAGAGACGACCTGAAGGGCGACAATCAGAATGGAGATGATCCACGTGATGGTGATGACAACGCGATAAGGCCTCATATACCTGAGCAGGCGGAGGATAATCTTCATCGATCGATCCTGTGGCCTGCCGGTTGCAGGTTCATGCTGCGCAGGGGAATCTGGCGTAGTGGCGTGCATAGTCACGCCATCCCTTTCTCTGCACCTTCCGGCGTTCCATCGCGCCAGGATTGATATGACCGGATAGCGATTTCCGCAAATGATTTCATAAACTCGCACTCGCCCCGTTCATTCACCACCACTCCTGATGCGGGATCGCTTGCACAACATCCGTCCCGGCAGAGGAACCGCGCCCAGCAACGAGGGCAATCGGAGGTTGCGCGGGACCGCGCGTCCCGGAAAGCCAACACTTTTTCTTCCACCGGGCCGGTGGCGAGATTCCCCAGGATGTACTTGTCGTAACCTATGAAAAGCTGGCATGGGTACAAGTTTCCGGCAGTGTCCACCCCGATGGAAGAGTATCCCGCGCCACAGGTTTTAAAAGTATCGGATCGGTTCAGACTTTCCCAGAATTCCAGAAGCGCGGAGGGTACAATGGCTCCTTCAATGAGCGAGCGTCCTCGCAGACGGGCGCTCTCTGATAACGCCAGTTGCTCCACGTCTGCGAGATATTCAGTCTGGCGCCTCTTGAATTCGGCGAGGTTGTTGGAAGACGCTTCTCTTGGCGGCGCGGCAGGAATTGCCTTGAAATGCGTTACGCCTTGTTCTTTCCAATAGTTTGTCACCTCGGGAAGCCGGTTGTTAGCTGTAACGACGCTGTACAGATTGCAGCCCGGTCCATCAGGAACGCCTTTTACCATCTCCTGGTACCGCCGCCAGTTCTTTATTGCGAGATGATGCGTTGGATTGCCTGTCGATAATTTTCTGGACTTGTCGTGCGATGCAGGCTCCCCATCGATGCTGAAAGTGAGTGAGATATGGCGTTCGAGGCACGCCTGCAGTTGAGCTTCGGTTGCGAGCGTGCCGTTGGTGAAGATCAATGCTCTGATCCGTGTTTCCTGCAAACTCAGTCGTTCGCGGAGACTATCCAGAAAGGCGATTGCCTGGTCGAAGTGAAGGAACGTTTCGCCCGTCCCGAACAGGACTGAAATCTGTTGGCGGCCCGTGCTCATTCGGGCAATCAGGTTGACGAGGCTGCTTGAGGTTCCTGCGTCCATCACGGCCTGGGACTGGCCCAGGCGGCCGTGTCCGGTGTAGCAGTAACTGCATCGCAGGTTGCAATCCTGCACAAATGCTATCTCCCAGCTTTTCGGCCGATACGGCTGCGACGCAACGTTTTCATTGCCGCCAGGACCGCTGTTTGTACAGTCTGTAAGACCCAATGTCGCCTTCTCCCGTTTCCGCGCAGAGTCGTCACGACCCCCGAATTTCCACGCTATGATTGTCGCACGATGAACTCTGTTTCGCCTTGTATGCTGCGGTAGTGTTCTGCCAGGCACGTCCCCCGGCACAACCCGCGATACCATAATGCGCAGTTCCGGCACTCTTCCGCGTAAGGCCGGAGCATAAGCGCCTCCACCGCACCCGCATTTTGCCGCCCCGCCTCAGCAAGGGACTTCATATCACGAAGATTCGGCCCCCGAATCGCGATGCCGTTACATGGGAACGTGCTCAAATCGGGATTAACGGTCATATTGCGCGTAAAGCCATCGCGATGGATTGCGCAGGCAGATCGCATTCCCCCGGTATTCAGCATGCGGCGAAGTGCCGAAGGCGACAAAGCGCAAAGCGGAAATGGCTTGCTCAGGTGCAAGAGAAGCCCGCGCTGCTCGGCATCGGCGCACAAGCCTAGAATCACACTCTCCAAATGCCCGCATTCGTGCCCGATGTCCTTCCGCATAGGGAAGTGCTCATTCATTCCAGCCGAACCCTGAAACGCAAATGCATAGTTCAGTTGCTTCAGTTGCAGTCGCTGGGCCAAGTCCATCACCGCGGACCATTCTTCGGGATTGCTTCGCTCCGTCAGGGTGTAGCGGAGAACGACTTCCAGCCCACCTTTCCTGGCAGCCCAGAGATTCTCCTCAAACAGGGTTGCAGCTTCGCCGTTGGATCCGATTCTTTCCTGGTCATAGTGAGCGACAAGTTCGAAAATGGCCGGCGAGACGATCTGTTCGCGCCGCGCGGCGGAGTACATGCAATTGCTGGTCAAACGAACCGAAATGCCCCACTGCCTGGCCAGCTCGAGCAACCGGGCAAAGTGGGTATAGACTGTGGGTTCGCCTCCAGCCAACAATACAGTGTCAATACCGTTCCCGGCCGCCCAGGAAAAAACATAGGCCAGATCATCGGGTGTCATGTCCTCTGGCATGCCGCGGCCAAAGCCTCGCGAGTAGCAGTAACTACAAGCCAGGTTGCAGCGATAGGTAGGCGACAGGAGAAGCTGGCGCACTTTGCCTGCGTTCCGGCTGCTCGCCAGCTTTTCGATTTCCTCTGCCAATGGCCGGCGATCATCGGTCTGCATCTCCTCCACCCAGTCGGCAATGACTCCTGGCAGGTGGAATGAACGATCAATCGCATCCGTCCGCAACTCGGTCTCTCGCAGCACGCGCCGGATTGCCTCACGCACATTCACCCACGCTGTCCCAAGCCGCGTGGCCCGTGCAAAATCAGGCACATCCCGCGGCATCACGGCTTCCAGAGCCAGCCAGGGATGGCGATGAAGGAGTACTGTGCGCGCCTTGTTCCACACGGCGTTATCCGGGTCTGCCACACATTTCAGCAGCAGATAATCGGCTTCCGGAGATTCTTCCTCTGCCAGCAGCAGTATTCCTGCCAATCTCGTTGGGAGGTGCGTATCCACAAGACATGCTCGCGCCAGTTCCAGTCTCAAGCTTGTCCTCCTATTACGGAACGCACCAAGTCAGGGAGCGCCGCCAGGTTCCTGCCAAGCCTGAGTTCGTAGGCCGGGCAATGTTCAACTAGTTTGATTGTAGCCTTCGCCTGGTCTTCCTTCCGGAAGACATTGGTCGGATCGAGAATCTGGCTGGTCACACGGACGAAGGCCTCTTCAACAGGAATCTGGTTTATCCGATGCTCCTGCTGACCCGGCTGAACCTGCAAAAAGAACATCGCGGCGGGCGAAACCCAACAAATGTCATTCCGTTGCGCGGATAAGTCGCGCAAATCCATCTCCGTCTTGCATCCTGGCCCGGAATTCAAAGTCTCTTCAAGTTGCGCCAGCCTGACAGGCGCTTGACCCATAACCCGCGGCCTCGAACGGAATCCAGCCACGCGCATCTGGTCCCTGGATGCATCCAGAAGCGAGTACTCGTCGCTGAGCATCTGGAAGCCTCCCCGCATCAGCGCAAGGGCGGTGGTCGTCTTGCCGCTGCCGCTGGGCCCCATCAGCAAAGCCCCTCGGCTCATTAAGTTCACGGTTGCGGCGTGCAAACAAAAATGGCCGTGCGCCCGAACCACCATGTTCCTCACCAGATCCGCGATCTCTTCCAGTGACAGCTTATCTACAAAATTGCCCTGCGCGAAGCATGCGCCGCCTTCAACCTCGGTCACATTCACCTGCAACGTACGTAGCGTCCCCGCGCCGGTGTGATGGGAAATTCCCGCAACCAGCAATTGAATACGGGTATTCGCCGAGAATTCAAGTGAAGCCAACAGATTGAATGGCCGCCAAAACGCCTCCACGCCTTCCCAGCGGAAATGCAAAAACTTATGGGACGAGATGGCCGCCAGAGGGGATGGGAATTCGACTGCATAGCTTTCCTGTTCTCCCGTTCCCCATGGCAGTGCAATTTTCCGGCTCTGTTTCTCGTCGATAACGTGTATTTCGATCAGACCGCCGCTGCGGCAAGCGCCAGACTCAGGAGGAGGAAGGTACGCCGCAACATGGCGGGCGAGATAGTCAATTACACGGGGAGAGTTGGATCGGAGTGTAATCTCGTGGCCATCGAAAATAAGTTTCAACGAGTGGATAGATTCCGATACCCGGCCAGGGTGGGCTTCGAGCCACCACGAAACCGGATTGAATCGGCGCGTCACCAGATCGGATGAAGGCAACTTGCACACCTCTGGGCGGGTCATAAGCCTGTCTCCGCAACCTGAGGTGGAGCATCGGCGTTGATCGAGGAGGTCACGCCAACTCCAAAGCAAACCCAGTACCGCACATCCCGTCCGCAATGGAAAACAGTGCCGTATGGCCCCAGATAGCCTCCCGGTTCACAGAATGGACGGTCGGCAATGGAAAGCCAGCAATGGCCTTGATCCCGGCCGGGACCAAGCTTCATTCCAACGTTGAGCATCGTCTGGAGGCCAATGCGGCGCACCCAGTCCAGAATGATCAAACTGCGAAACAAACAACGCCGTTTCCACATGGACGGAAAGAGGCGAGCGCATCCATCGGCACAAAAACAAAACCATCGCTGCGGCACCTGTTCGTAAGACAATGCGCCCTGAACACCTGCGGGGGAAAGACGCGCCAGCATCGCTTCGAAACTAGTCTCGCCGCGGATCACTCGGCGAATGGTCAATGCCCGGCGAGCGCAATGGAAGACAAACCCTATAAATAGATTGCTATGGGTGATCGAGGCCATCAGATGATTTTCCTTTCATGCCGAGGCCTCTGGAGCGCACAAAACTTCTTACCGCTCTGCCGGGCAGTTCCCGCAGAACGCATGTTCAGACAAAAATCCTTCCACCCTGAATGTGTCATAGGACACTTCGGACGAATCTCCAACATCTTACATTACATGTCCTTAAACATTCAGGCTAACAACGCAAATCTTCCGGAGAAGACCGCAATTGCTACGTATTGTTGCCGGGCAGGTGGGGGACCTGCCCATCGGCAACTTAGTGGTAATAATAACCTGTGAGAACGCAGCCGTTGTCACCGGAAGCATAGGCATTGCAGGCGGATCCTACGATTTGCGAAGCCGCAGCATGCTTGGTTGCAGTGGGTTTAACATAGGCCTTCTTCACTTTAGAGGGGGCCTCGACTTTTGTTTTCTCTTCGCGCATGATCACTTCCTCCTCGCATTTTGTTAAAACGTTGGTTTCTAGTTGCAAACTAGACAGGTGGATCGCCCATTTGCAACCTAATTGTAATGCCCCGGGATTGTTGCTGTTCCCGCTTTTTTGTTAAAAGTGCCAAGTCCCACTAGACTAGACACCTTACAGCAGCCTGCTTGAGTAAAGAAGATTGAATGCAGGCTTTCTTCAAATCATAAGTCCAAAATCCTGGAGCCTCTTCCCCCTTTGCTCGGATGGAATCCGCTTCCAGCGGCCGCTTCCTTATTGCTCCGCGGCCTTAAGCAGTTTTTCCTCAGTCAGATATTGCATAATTCCTGCAATATCTGCCATCGCCTCTTTGGGAGAGCAATCATATTCCTCTGAAAAACTCGCTGCAATCTGTTCTGTGGATTGTCCATCAAGCACACCGCGGAAAGCGAGAGATGCAGTCTCATTCAACACGTAATAAGCGGAATCTGTAAGGTTCAGCAGGACTACACTGTTCCCCACGTTCTTCCACGTAACATCTTCGCTTACGCGATGCATCATAACGGATTATCCTTTGATGATTTGAGATTATAGCACAGCAAAAATTCGCCTTACAACACTTTTGATAATATTTCGATAACAGACTGAAAACCAGACGTAACCTGGTCATTCCATTATGGGTGACCGGATTTTTCATCCGCGGAAAAACCTTCAGTGGGCACCATTCCAGGATATTTCCCGTGATTTGAGGAGTGACTTGGGTCACACTCCGGCTCAAACCTGCCAGGCAATTCAACTGGACGCCCAAATGCCTCACTCCAGTTCTGGCCTGCCAGCTGAGCCTGGAATCTGAATGCATACCTGCATGTCTACGCCTCGGTCAGCGCGACCCGAACTTCGATTGTTCGCTATCTGGCGTTCTACAACTCCATCCTGCCGCACTCAAGCCTTGGGGCCTGCACGCCCGATCAGGTATACTTCAACCGCATGCAAGCAAATCTGGCAGCCTGAACCGAAAACAGAACTTCCACTTAAGAAAGAGCAAAAACTGTCCAAACAAACGGAACCACCTCATTCTGCTGTACTATGCTTAGCAGTTGACGATACAAGACGCTACTGCGGGAGAAGGGATATGCCGGCCGCCATATGCGGGAAAGCGTCCGGGCCTTTATCTACAAATATCCCCGCGGGTACTCGCCGGGTCCAGCGCGCGCAAATTGAGCTCGAATCTCCGTCATGCGCTCTGCCCGGCGCATCCCGTTTGTCTTCGGTCGATCGCTGCGGGAATTCTCATGGACAATTGGGATGGCGCCGGGCCTCACTGCACAGGTTTCCGCTCTTTGCATTGCTGTTTTGGAGTTTATCGCTGGGTTGGGCGATGCCGTTGTCGGCAACTTCCGTCCCAGATCTGCGGAATACGGAGTTCATGGGCGCGGTCAACCACATTTTTGCCCTCGTTTACAATCTCGATTTTGATCCGGCCAGCGCAGAACTGGCCAAGTTGGCGGTGCAATATCCCGAACATCCCGCAGTGCCGCTTTACCAGGCTATGGTCCTCTGGCTGCATCAACTCGACGATAACCATGTCCTCTCCCTCGATTGTTTCTTCCATCCGGCCTGTTTCACTAGTAACGCGGCAAATCCATTGAACGCCGCGACTAGCCAACGCATTATGGGCCTGCTTAACGCCAGCCGGACACTTTCCGACCGGCGGCTCAAGGTCAATCCGAACGATGCAGACGCGCGCTATTATCGCGGCGCAGCCGAGGCATTGGCCGCCGCCGTGGCGATCACGCTGAATCGCAGCGCTCTGGATGCATTCCGTTACGGTCAACAGGCAAGCGCAATCCACCACCAAATCTTCCGGGATAATGGATCGTACTATGATGCCATGTTGCTGCCTGGCCTCTACGACTATCTTTCCTCCGGGCTTCCGTGGTATTTGCGATGGCTGGCCGGAGGAGACCGGGAGCGCGGTCTCAACTCCGTGAACCTGGCGGCGGAGAAAGGGAAATGGGTCTCCGATGACGCGCGTCTCATCCGTATGATGTTGCTATTGCGAGAGGGGCGGCCCGCCGAGGCCCTGAAGGATGCGGTCTTTCTGTCCGAAAAGTATCCGCGCAACTACATCTTTCTAATGGCCCAGGGGCAAGCGCTGGATCGGATGGGGCATGACGCGGAAGCCGACAGCATATATCTGAAGATTCTGAAACTGGCGGAAGAGCGCAGCCCGAACTACCAGAGAATCAGGCTTTCGCGCTTTCGCTGGGACGTTGGGAATAGAATGCTCGCGCATAACCCGCAGGCATCTTTGAAGTATTACCAGTCCATTCTGTCTGACTCCTCTGCCGAGGAAAGATGGAAGGTGCTGGCCCATTTGCAGTCGGGTTGCGCCCTCGACTTGCTGGGGCGCCGCGAGGAGGCCGTGGGGCAATACCAGATGGTGCTCAGGATGAAGGAATATGACAACTCCCACGCAGCAGCTACCCGGCACTTGAAAGAGAAATTCGATATTATAGGAAATCGGATCGCTCTTCCCAGGTTATCTGCGCAATGAACAACGAACACACGACATGTCGGCGAAATGGCTTAGCAGGGGTTGAGAAGTCGTTGCGCCTGCCTGCCTTCATGACCTGTATGGCCTTGGTGTGCCTGTTGCTCTCCGGGTGTGCGGCGCGCATGAGCCAAAACGTTCAAGGCTATGTGGGGTCGACCATTTCGCGAGAAACAGCCCCGGCTACAGGACAGGCTTCCGGAAGCGCCAAGTTGGCAGAACCAGCCATATTCACCTTTAATCAGGCATGTGAGCGCGCCGCGGAGAATGACCACGATGTGGCAAGCGCCGTGGCCGATGCCGCCCGGTCTCAAATCGATGTAGCCCAGGCTCATAGCCGTCTTTGGCCCCGCCTGGACTTGAGAGGTTATTTCCAGCATCCCATCGGCGGTAACACTGAAGGTGTGCCAAATTTCAGCGGCGGCGTCTTTTTCCGCTATGACCTCATGCAAGCCATCTTTTCCGGTGATGCAACCGCAGTAGCTCGAGCCAAAGTTGCGCAGGGTCGTGAAAACGTACAAATGACTATCGATCGCCTGTCCCGCGATCTTTTTTTCAAACTCGCCGACCGCGAAGCTCAGCGGTCCGAAGTGGCGCAGCGGCGACAGATTCTGAATCAGAATTCAGAAGCACTGGAGCGGGCGCGTCAGCTGGGGCACCTAGGACGCATCAAGACAGAGCGGATTATCGAGTTTCAGACTCAGTACGATAACTCCAGCCGGCTCTACCAGAATGCGACTCGCAAATTGGCAGAAATCAATCGGGAAATCTGTAACCAGATGCTCACCGATTGCGCCCAGGAGGTTGTCATTACCGATCTTCCGGAACTGATTGCGCGTATGGATGCGCTGGTTCCGGAGTCCAAACCCGACGCCCAATTCGTCCACGACGTCTGGAATCATCGTCATGACTCCAAACAAGCCGAGGATGACCTGTTTGTGAAGGAAATGGCGGTGATTGATGAAAGGCGAAAACGGCTTCCAACCATCACTCCTGCCTTCGGGTTGGGAAGCATGAACCTTAACTCGAGCCTCAACCAATCGCCGGCCGTTATTCAACTGGGGGCCAGCATGCCCCTGATTGATTTTGGCGATATAAAGCGCGCGATCAGCAAGGCAAGCATCGAACGAGACCTTGCCCGGCAGAACATATCCCTGCTTTTACTGAAGATTCAGCGCGAACTGCTTGATAAGTCTGCATCGCTTTCCGACGCAATTACCTCCCGCAATGCCATCGAGAGCCAGCGGAGTTTGATCGCAAAAAGGATACTGACCGACCAACAACTGATCGAAGCTGGCGTCCTCGACCCGCTCGATTTGCTCAGCTTAAGAACCCGCGCCGCCGAGTCGGAGATTGACGCTGCTCGAGCACGCATCGATGTCTCCAAAGCCGCAGCAGAGTATACATACGCCACCGGACACAGCCTCGATGGCGGACAGCCGGTCAAACCTGGCGGGGCGGCAGGAAAGTGAGCGCGCCTGTGGTTGTGCTTTCACCGGGAGTTTCGCGTATCTCAATACCTGTATCGGTCTCGCGCGCGAGCCACAGCCGGAAGATGCCGCATCTACACCGGCTGAGCGCTTCCGAACTCGGCGCGCTGGTCGACGTAATGCCTGCCTGGTTGCACCACAGGAAATGGGTTCCTCCAGAAGGATGCGACAAGGATCTGCTCTGGGAGTTCATCGAATGCCACGGCCTTGGCGGCGCCCTGGGCGGACTCGCTGCCGCAGGCTTGATTCCAGACGTGGAAATTGCGACTCGAGCGCTTGATCGTTATCTCAGCAATTCGCTCCATTTTGAACATGCCCAGCGCACATGCGCACGCATTGCCCGGACCGCTAGCGAGTTAGGTATACAAATCCTGAACCTGAAAGGGCCGGGCCTGGCCGGCCAGGCTTATGGTGACACGGGAATTCGTTCATTTTCAGACATCGACCTATGGACGAATTCGAGATCCGGCCTGCTGAGGTTGTTGCACGCGCTGGATTCACAGATCGTTCAGGATAACGACCTTCAAGGTACGGTCCGCCGAACGCGCTCTCCGGGTGACATTCAGGCCATCGTAGACAGGTGGGATATCGAAGCCCGCTATCCAATTGCCAGACCCACCGATCCGATGTTGGAATTGTTATTCGAGTTGGGGCCTGAGCATTTATGCGAGGAGGAGGGACGGCTTACTATACCCAACCCGTCCGCGCATCTGCTGATTCTTCTCTTCCATATGTCCTGGTATCACTACTTTTCCCGCTTCATCTGGTTCCTCGACATTGCGACTCTGGTCTCCAGGCGCAGGAACGAGATAAACCTGGATTGGGTACAGTTTCATGCACGGCGCCTGAACACTGCCAATGTCCTGGGCATAGTGGCCCTGTTCTGCCGGCAACATATCGATGAGGCGTTTCCCAGCTTCCCGCTGAACACGACAGCGTGGAATTTTCGCTTTCTCAGCCTGACTGTTGACACATCCGTCATTGCCTCGGAAAGATTCTCATCACAACAGGACCGCCTCGCCAGTCTCGCGCGGGTTCTGTGGTTAAGGATACATAGACATTTCCTCTTGTCGGATCCTTCCCCGGAGAGTCTGCTCGATTCACGCCCGCTTTACTGGCTGACTGCAACCATAGTATGGGGCCTCCGCAGGACAGGACGCACGATGTTTGTCTTTTTCAGGCTGCTGGCCTTGCTGTTGCTCTATCCCGCTGCGCGGCTGACCGACTGGATCACGCAGAAACCGATTGATAGGGAGGCTCTCAATGGACTGCCGTAATCATTCTTTTGCGCTTGCGCTGGCTTCCTGCATTTGCGGTGTTGTTCCGCTGATCCTCGCGCCCCCGCTGATGGCGCAAGATCGTTCGCGCGTGGCAGCCGTTCCCGCTCTGGCGTCCAGTCCGGAGTTCATCGAGAACCAGGGAATCGTCTTGCCGAATCGTCGCTTTACCCTTAAGCTCCGTCCTGGTGAGCGGCTCGATGAGGTGTTGGTCGCCAAAGGTGAGCATGTAAAGGCAGGTCATCCGCTGGCCCGCATCTCCGACCCCACTCTTACCGAGAGATATGTAAACCTTACATTGCGCCGGAATGACTACCAGGCGTTGCGTGGCGAACTGGAAAGCAAAACTCTCGAACTCTCGCTCCAGCGGGCCGCCTTGCAAAGGGTGATGGCGCGCATTGAGAAGCTGCAAAAGCTCGAGGGATCAACCCCTGATTATTCCGGTATTGGAGATGCAGATCCTCTCATCGACAAAAAATTCGAACTTCAAGATCAAATCGAAAAGGGAAGCCAACAGCAGCTACAACTGCAGCATCGTCTTGACCTGATGCAAGACATGGTGGGCGCCATTGAACGAGAACTGGGAACTGCCCAGTCTCGCGTCGCGCACAATCTGGTTCTTGCTCCATTTGCGGGGGATGTTGTCGACCGGATCATTGAGGGTAACCGGCCAGACTCCGAAACCGTTGTCTGCGAGCTTTGGGACGAGAGCACGTACCTCGTCGAAGTGGAGATTCTGCAGCACCAGGTCTCCTACGTCCAACCAGGACGGAAAGCGGTCATCGCCATCGACTTTACGCGCCCGGAGACGGTCGAGGGCACAGTCAGCTATCTTGAACCTGGCAACCTGGCCCCTGAATCGCTTGGCCATCCCAGATTCAAGGCGGTCATAGCACTTAAACAACCCGTATCCTGGCTTCGTCCTGGAATGCAAGTTGCCGTGCGGATGCGAGTGGACGGTAAAAAGTGAGCGAGGCGGTGAAAGTCGACTCTCCTCTGATCAGCCTGCGCGACGTTTGCAAGGGTTGGTACGCCGGCGGCGCGCGTATCGAAGTCTTGCACCACATCGATCTCGATATTCCCTTGGGATCGTCGACGGCAATCGTGGGGCCATCCGGATCGGGAAAATCTACCCTGGTTCATATAATGGCTCTCCTCACACCTGTTGATAGCGGCGAGTATTTCTTTCGAGGAACTCCCGTCAGCATCAATGACCGGTGGTGGGATTCCGCAATCAGGCAAAACATTGGAATCGTTTTTCAGGATGGAAAACTCATCCATCATCTCACTGCGCTCAAGAACGTTTGCGTCCCGCTGGCCCACCGCGGCATATTGCCGGGGTTACAGAAAGAAATGGCCCGAAATGCGCTCGACCAGGTTGGTCTCTCCCACCGCATTAACAGTTTCCCAAATCAGTTAAGCGGCGGAGAGATAATTCGCTGCGCAATTGCGCGCGCCCTGGTCACCAACCCTATTCTCGTTTTGGCAGACGAACCAACCGGTACGCTCGATTCAAAGTCGGGCGACATGGTTACGGACCTTTTATTTGGCCTTGTACAAGAGCAGCGATCACTCGTCGTCGTCTCTCACCACCCCCCTCTAGCCGAACGCGCGGATCAGGTAGTGCGCATCAAGGACGGATTACTCAATGTTTCCTGAAAAGCCAATAGCGGAGATCGAAGGCGGATGGCCCGCGCGTGCGCTATGCCTGCTGATTATGACCAGCGAGGGCATGTGGATCAATAAATTCCAACTCTGCCTTACTCTGCTCACCATGGCTGTCGGCTCTTTCGCATTGTCACTCACGTTTTTTCTTGGTGATGGAGCCCGCCTCTATCTCTGGCGCGACATTGAGCAACTCATGGGTGACTGGATTGTTGCTTCCCCCGCTGCCCGTTACGACAGCGCCATACTCAAGACTCGTTTTACCGTGGATTTTACAGACCAGGACTTGGCTTTTGTAAAGGACAATCTTGTGCACGCCCGCCTAGTCGAGCCTTTGTATCAGGATTCAAAAATGGTCTCCTATGGCGAAACCAGCCGGACGATTGCGATCGATGGAGTATCGGCGGAACTTGGTCGCGAGCCGCTCTTTCTTCCGATCAAGGGGCGGGGCTTTTCTGAAGCCGGGCGCCAGATGTTCGACTGGGAATGCATGCTCACCGAATCAGCGGTCAAGTTTTTTGGCGTTGATATTGCTAAAAACCCCACAATCCTAATCGATGGCCGGCCATTCCATGTGGTGGGCGTGACACCGGACCCTCCCGATGCTGACGACATTTTACGACCCAGAATTATCGTGCCGTACAGGTGCGCACAGGAGCTTTGGATTCCGGCCGGGACTGTGGGAGAAATTCTGATTGCCTGGAGCTCTCCCCAGTACATGAGTGAAACTGTGAACGAATTACATGCCGCGCTTGACCGTACCCGCGGACCCGATACCTACTTTCTTTCTTCTTCGCAATTCAAGATACAAAAGAGCCGCAGTATCATCGCGAATTTCATGATGTACGGACAGATGCAGGCATTCTTCTGCATAGCCATTGCATTTGTAGGCGTCATGAACGTCATGCTCACCAACACCGCGCGAAGGAGCAACGAGTTCGCGATCCGGCTCTCGATGGGCGCTAAGCAGTCCACAATTCTGACCATGGTTCTTCTGGAAAGCTCATTGCTCGGAATTGTTGGGGCTTTGGCCGGAATTGTCATTGCGGCTTGCGCCGCGCCGTATGCGGCTCACATCCTGCAAGAGAGGATCAAAGGTACCGGCGAACTCCTGCCTTATTACGGGCTGCAGGGCGTTCTTTATCCAGTGTTGGTTTGCAGTGTGGCGGGGCTGATTGCAGGCGTCATGCCCGCAATCAATGTCAGAAAACTGGATGTACTGGCCTGCCTTAGAAACAACACTTGAGAATTTTTGCCAGTCCTCCGGCACAGCAATGTGGCAGACACTCGAGAGTCATATATAATCGGAGATGCTGTGGATTCACAGGGTCAGGCCGCAATGCGGGCGCTGGAAACGTGACTCTGCAACTACCGTGCAACTCAGGTCGCTGAACGTGAGGATTTTGTCCTCGCAGTGCGTTCAAAAAAAAGTGGTTCCACCTAGCGGAGAGATGGCCGAGTGGCTGAAGGCGGCGGTTTGCTAAACCGTTGTAGGGGCTAAAACCTCTACCGGGGGTTCGAATCCCCCTCTCTCCGCCAGCACCCCTTCCAAGCACATCCAAAGACATCTAGAGAAAAGACGTAAAGCCTAGCAATTGCTAGGCTTTACGTCTTTCTGCGTTCAGGGGCGTCCAGGACAAGCTACGATTTATGGATGTACATTTGGATGTATTCTATTCTTGAAATGGATGTACTTTTCTTAACTGGGAGGTTTTGGCATGATGGATCTATCCGATATGGGGGTCAAAAAGGCTAGGGCAAGAGAAAAAGCCTACAGCATGGCCGATGGAGGCGGGCTCTACCTCTGGGTTAAGCCAAACGGCGGAAAGCTGTGGCGCTGGTCCTATCGCTTTGACGGCAAGAAAAAGCTCATGGCGCTGGGAAAGTATCCGGATACTTCACTTGTACAGGCGAGGGAGCGGCACAGCGAAGCCCGCAAGCTCCTTGCTACAGGCGTTGACCCGATGGTGCATAGGAAAACCGAGAAGACCGCTGAGAAAGCAGCGGTTGAGAATTCTTTTCAGAGCATTACCGCACAATGGCTGGAGCATTGGCAGGATGGGAAGAGCCCGCGACATGTGGACTCGGTCCGGCGGCGCATGGCGGCTGATATTCTGCCCTGCTTGGGTGCCCGTCCCATTGCGGAGATCGAGGCGCCAGAACTGGTAGCGATGGCCATCGCGATTCAGGATCGCGGCGCGCGGGATATTGCCAAGCGCGCACTGGAGACGGTGGGGCAAGTTTTTCGTTACGGAATTGCTCACGGATATGCAAAGCGCAACCCAGCCAGCGAGATTCGTCCCAGCGACATCCTGAAATCGACACACAAAACCAACTATGCCCGCATCGATGCCAAAGAGCTGCCCACATTGCTTAAGCGCATCGAGGTCTATCAGGGAAGGCAGATCACACGGCTGGCGATGAAGTTGATGGCCATGACCTTTGTTCGTACCAGCGAATTGATCGGGGCCAAGTGGACGGAGTTTGACCTCGAAGCCGGCCGCTGGGATATACCTTCGCAGCGTATGAAGATGCGCGCCCCGCATATTGTGCCGTTGGCTAGGCAGGCATTGGAGGTTCTGGAGATGTTGCGCGATTTGGCTGGGAGCAGCGAATGGCTTTTCCCCGGCGACCACAATGCTGCCCAACCCATTTCCAACAACACTATTTTGGCGGCATTGGAGCGCATGGGCTTCAAAGGGAAAATGACCGGGCATGGCTTTCGTGGTTTGGCCTCGACGATCCTGCACGAGCAAGGGTACCCGCACGACCACATCGAATTGCAGCTTGCGCACGCTCCCCGCAATGCCGTGAGCGCTGCGTACAACCATGCCCTGTACCTGGGGCCGCGTGCCAAGATGATGCAGGATTGGGCGGACTTCCTGGAGAGCGCCCAACGCGGGGGCAAGCTGCTTCAAATGCCCGGCAGAGCCGCATAGAGGGTGGCCGAGGCACGCACCACGCGGAAGACGGTTCCGTCTGCGGTAAGACTTGCGGCAACGTAACCGCCGGCCCGTACCTCGCCAATGCGGACATCGTGTCCCGAGCGGCAGGCTCGGAAGTGGCTGCCGCTCTGGCTTCTGCCGATTATGCTGTCCTGAAAGTTGCTGCTCTTCACAGCAACTTTCAAGGCAGTGGTTGGCTACTCTCAGTGTGGCCTCCAGCTTGCCGAAATCCTCGCTCGCCTCAGCGGCTAGTGCATACGCTACATGATGCACTCGTTCTCGATGATGATGTCCATTTCGGGCAGGGTGTCGAACATCGTCTCGTAGATGCCGCACCCATTGAGCTCGACCTCTTCCGGGAACCGGAAGCCAAAGGGGGGATCATTCGAGAGGTGGCTGGGCGATTCAGCCTCCGCAATGCGCTCGTCCTCTTCGGTCCAAAGTTCATGGCAGGGCCGTGGCCCTGGAGGCGGATTCTCACCTCGCGCTATGGCGTTCACTTCGGCGGCCATCTCCGCGCAGGTCATGGGGATGCCGTCGCCAAAATCTAGGCTGTCCGTCGGTTCCTCTTTGCGCCGGGTGCCACCTATCCCCTCCTCGCCGCTTGCATCAAAGGCCAGTGAATCATCGATAACGCTCATATCAAACCTCTTTCCCCAGTACTGCCGGAAACGATAGTTTGGCACAACTTCGGCCAGGAAACGCGAGGGAATCGGGCCTTCGCGTCGAATTGTGCATCAAAGTATATTCATTTTGTCGTAGCAATCTCATTTTGATCGATTCGGAGCCGGCCTGAACCTTTACTGAGTGCCCGACCTGCGCTGTGTTGGGGTTGACTCGGACGCCCGAAAGGAACGGCATACCGGCGCAACGATGCGATCTCTGCCCGCTCTTCCATTTGCCCTGCCGCTTTGCAATGTGCGAAGCCCCATATCCGCCGCGCTGCCCTTGCAGTCAGTCGTACGGCCGAGTTCGCGTCGTGCCGGAGATCCCCATGCATTCAAATCCATTTCCAAACCGTGAAATTCTGCGCTGTCCACATTGCCGCCTCGTCCAATTCCGCTCAACAAGCGGTCTCTGCCGCCGCTGTCACCAGCCTCTGGAGACGCTGCATGTCAGCCTGCCGGCAGGTTCATCTCCATCTCACGGCGCGGAACTCTCGACCGAGCCTCTTGCCAAGCGCATCGGAGCTGCGGTTAGGGATCTCCGGAAAGAACGGAAACTTAGCCAAAGGCAACTCGCCACTGCCATGGGTACGGTGCGCTCCCATATATCAAAGGTAGAACGTGGCCTACTGGTTCCGTCCATCCAGACGCTCGAACGCGCCACATCAGCGCTCGGCATCGACATCGCCGATCTGTTTCGCCGGTTTCGTCAGTAGATATGCGCGCCCTTTACAAACGCCGCAGCCGCGCCCCCTACCTTGAGTGAGGTATCCATCATGCAAGCAATAGATAAGGTGGCGAGCCATACGCGATTGGTCGTCCCCGAAAGGAGTGTGAACCAGATCGATGCTTGGAAACTCTGCGTGTCGGACCTGCTAAACAACAGTTGAATTTGCCTGCTGTTGGTGATCCTAAATCACGGCCAATCCTGAAATTGGGCTGGATCTGGATCTCTTTCATATCTGGAGGCCAGAGTTGACCACGGCTCTAGGAGCAGAAGGGCGCGGACCGGTGACCTAGTTCACAGTGGGCCACGCTAATGCTCCAGAATCCGCGCAATCGTCCTTCGGGTCCGTTGATGAGGCGGACAAGGGCACGTCATCACTGTGTTGCTAAGACGAGGGGCAAGATCGGCGTCGCAATTGGTGTTTTCGGGTACGATCAAGATTCCTTTGCACAGCTTCGGGTGACAAATAGCGGAGGTATTGCCTTTGGCTCTGCAGCTATTTTTGATCCGGAGTTTAGCACTCAGTCGTTTGGAGCCTGCGCAAAGCGCCTGTACTCGAAATGCCCTTTTGACCCAAAATAATCGGCGATATCGCTAATCTTTGTTCTGGTGCTCGCAGTCGCGCTAATCGCGGCCTTCCCCAGAATTTCGACGGAGTGGCTCGCCAAGAAATATGCAGAGGGGTCTTTATGTGCCCCATTGGCAAGGCCTTTAAGACAATCAACGACCAGTGTCGGCTCCTCTGATGCAAGTTTGTCCAGCTCCTTCAAGACTTGATCTATGTTGTCTAAGTCCCGTGCCTTCTTGATTGCTCCTCGTAATATTCTCAGTCGCCAATCGGCGTCTCCCAAGAATGTATGAGGAAACCACCACCCGAGGGCCGAGAGTGCCTTCTTTGTGTCCTTGCGCCGTGGCTTCCAAGCTGACACCATCCACTCAGCGAGCCTTCTAAGGGAATCAGTGACATTCGACGGAACACCTTCGACATTGCTCATTCCACGACCGATGTAGCTGATAAATGATCTGATTGGCCTCTCACCGCCGAGGATCAGGAAGTCAGTTAGCAACGGATGCTGCAGGGTGATTAATTGTCTCCAATAGTAGATTCCCAGATGCTGTGCGAGGCCCTGATCGGGATCGAGGCGAGATTTCTTGAAAGCGTGCTTCGTCGATACTTCATTTACCGCTTTTGTATAGTGATTGTTGAGGATTTCAAGTACGTCGTTATAGGCTCCCGAGAAGCCGACATACGTACACCACGCGGCCTCCCATCTCCATCTGCACTCAGGTGACCGGGGGAAAATTCCTTCCGCATTGTTCGTCGCCCAAGCCTTTGATAAATGCACGAGCCATGGAAAGCGATACCCAAGAATCGCGGTGATTCGTACTTCGTCGGGAGGCATTATCGCCAAGAGGTGAGACAACTCCTTCAGTAGCCACTGTGGTTCAACGCAGTCAATGTCCCCTTGGAGTTTACGATCCCGCAGCGCCACCTTTATCGCATTCTCGATGATTCGTCCGTCTACGCTGTTAATTGCCCAGAACAGCGGGTCGAAGTCCTCTGAATCGCCGTAGGCTTGCTGACCTGAGACGAGTGTAACGGTTGAGAGCAGGCTCTCAGCCATTTCCCGAAAGTGTTGAAGGTGTTCGGCCTCCAATGGCTGGCTGTCATCGTTGAAGAACTTATCAAAAATGCCGGTTAGGCAATTGCGTAATCTCTCTCTCTCCTCTAAATCCTCCGCTCTCCGTATACTCCCCGCAACGGTGACACCGAGCTGCAATAGCGGCAACATAAGGTTGGCGTCGGTGACGCCTACGCGATTCGCTAATGCCGTGGCGATAGGAGCCAGATAGCGCGGAGGCAGCGTCATGATCTCCTCAATGCGTTCTAGTATCGATTGTGGGCTTGCCTCGGCGGCGATTTGCAACTCCTCGACCAAGTGATCCAAATCCGTTCCGGTTGGCTCGCTGCCCTCTTGCTTGTGTCGCAGAAGCCGATCGAGCACCCCACCGATTGTCTTCACGTCTGCGTCGTCAGGGGGGCGCGACTGCGCGTACGGCGAACGACCGACGAGCCCCCATTCGGAGTGCATATAATACGGGAAATCGGGGTGCAAAGGAGAGGGAAACGCTTTTTGTAATGCTTTGTAGAGGGCCATCCAGTCACCTTGGAGGTCGTCAGCAATGAATGAAAACCAGTCGAGCTTCCATCTTCCGACGTAGGCCTGAACCTCATCGTTCGACGGTGGCTCGCTGCTGGCTCCTGTCATGGCTCTTACATAGCTCGGCATGTCGGGACCGTTCTCGATCATTCTTAAGACAACATTCTGTTGTTCCAGAGTCAAGACATGAAAACGCTTCGTGAGCAGGAGGGAGTATTCGTGTCTTACTGTGACTTCGCTGAAGAGATACGGTTGCGTTGAGTAGTGAACGATCAGATTTATCGGAGCGGTGGGGCTGTTGCCCAGAAGGTAAAGAAGAACACGTGTAAAAATGAACCACTGCTGGCTGTCGAGGAATTCCGTAACGGCACCGAAGCTCTCCGGATTCTGTGAGGCAATGTTCTCAGCGCATTCGCGAATTGCGGTCACCAACGAGTCTCTGGCGTCGTCCCGAATATTCTGAGTATGCCCTTCGACAGCTGGACGCCAAATGTAGGATAAATCGTCTGGTCCTTGGAACTCAGGCCGCGAATTTTCAAGGCGTATGTAGTCGGCCAGGAGCTTGCTGAGGCAAGAAAGAAAGCGAAGCCCCGCAACCCGCGTGAGGGTGGGAACACACTTCTCCAGTTGTTCTTTGTAGTGCCACGCATCCATGAATGAACTTGGTTCGGAGTCCAGAGCGTACTTCTGACTCTTCGGTCGCTTGGAAGTGGGGAAAACTGAAAAGACGGAAAGAAACAGTCGAATTGCGGCGGCAATCTCGCCCTCCTCCGCAAGTGTGTCGATTAGTGTCGTAATGTTTGAGAATTCTATGGACAATCTGTTACCGATAGCCCTTTGAATAAATGGCACAACTCCGCGCCGCATTTCCCTGGGGAGGAGGAGACTTGTATCGACTATGTCCCGAAATGCGTAAAAGTTACCGGGGCCGGGAATGAGCGACAGTACCCGTTCGAGCGTCCTTGCCAGATCAATATTTGTGTTGGCGTCGGAGGCAATTCTCTTTAGGTAGGCGGAGACGGGCAAGATGGCCTGCGGCTCGTCCTGGCCGCGATCGCTGCCGGATGAGAGGTCCCGGAAATATCCAATCGACTCTAGCGGTTCTAGCCAGCTCCCGTCGATTTTGTCGAACACATAGAACCTCGATGCAGGGTCAGTCATCAACGCCACAAGGCTTTCCGCGTCCTCCCGACTCGCCCCGCTTTCGATTATTGAATCGATATGGTCAAGTTTCCGAAAGAAGTGTTTCATGTCGGAAGACCGCCTTTCTGGTTAAATGGATCTGATCCCCCGCTCTGCATGAGCCCCAACTGCTCCAGTATGTCGTCTAGCAGGCGATGAGGATGTGCCGACGGGAGGTGGTCCTTGTCGTTGTCGAGGGGGTAGCGAAGTATTTCGATTCCGAGCGAACCCATATACTTTTTCTCCTCATCCGCCTGCTTTCCGTCCTGCGCGTCCGGCAGCAATATCATCCTAGGCTTCAGCGGGGTCCCACACGACTCCTGAATCCGCTTGACGCGTTTAAGAGTCTCCTTCAAGATGCCCTCTTGTAGACGGCAGCCGATGAACAGAACTCGGTGCCCAATCATCAGTTGCTGCAGGGCTCCGGGTAAAAAGGACTTTTGGGGGGAATAGGCCTTGGCAAACTCGCTCTTCGCCAGCACAAGGTTGCCAGCATTCGCCCGTGCGCTCCAGCGAGCTTTGCCGTGGAGGTACACGGATGAATGACGCGCGGCTCCGAGGAGGGACAGGTTGGGGTAGGCAATTGCCGGGTTTTGGGGACCGCAAGCCGTTTCGAGGCAGGGATCAAAATTTGTAGTTACGAGGAAGCGAAAGGGATTCGCGATAATGTGGGAATAGGTCGCCCGAATCACATGGGGCGCGCCGCCAAACAGCCGCTCAAGTGTCTTGATGTATTTCCCTTGATTTGCCCTCTTACATTGCTCGGCCCATTCCAGCATGTCGTCAGCAACAAGGGACGGCCGAATGTCCGCCTTCCCTTCGATACATGCATCGCAAAGCTGTTTTATTGCCTCTTCCCAACTTGGATAGCCGCAGTCGATGGATAGGCCGGAGCCAATCCAGGCTATGCATTCGTCAGGCCCCTTCAGAAAACTGGCGAGTGAGTTGGCGGCGAGGTCTATCCGAGCCTCTAGATCCTCTCTTTGTCGTTGATCCGCCATGTTTCTGATCCGCTTTCGGCCTAGAAGAAAGGCCAGGTTAGTGCTCTAGCCCCTGAAAGGATCTGCGCGAAGCTACGACAAGTATATGCCGGACAATTGGGGGTGGGTCGTCCCAATAAGTCGGCCAGTGTCTGGAAAACGTGAACTGGCTGAACCACTTTCGTAACGCTCGTGCCGGTCCCTGAACCTTGGCGGGACGCCCAAAAGCGGCCACTTGGATGACCACCGACTCAGGCCATTCAAAATCAGCCAACAGATCAAAACCGGCCAACGGGGTGACCGCCGACTTCGGGCTGTCATGGCTCCGCCAGAGTTGGACGGCAAGCGCTCGCGGTATGCCTGTCAGGCATACCGCGAGACGATCACGCTGGAACTACAGTGGGGCCGCAACGTAAAGGGTCTCTGGCAGGATCTGGTCGAAGGGCACGGATTTGCGGGCGGCTACCAGAGCGTCAAGCGCCTTGTGCACCCGCTGTGTGTAGCGATATCGTCGGAAGCGAGGAATTGCCGCTAGCGTAAACTTCCGCTATAAATCGCCCGTTCGCAGGAAACCTGAAGAATCCGGTCTACCCTCCGGTGACTGCTTGGCCCTCCAATATTTGGTGGACGGTTCTCTTCTTGCGTTCCTTCTTGATCCCGGTTTTCTTTTCCGACTGATCTTCGATGAAGCTCAACCTACAGGCGGTACCCATGAGCTGAAGCGCCTTCGCGTTGCGCATAAGGCTAATTCGCGAGAACAGCGGCAGGTTTTCCGAACGTGCGGCCTTGTCCTTGTGGGTCACAATTCCAAAGCAAACGCCAAACGCTTCTCGTTCGATGGGCCCGAGGAAACCTTCTCTCGTCTGATCCGAGGCCCTTGCCCCGATCAGGGCTCGAAGTCGTTGGATAGATTCTGATTCGAGCTTAAGCAGTTCAATTGCGTTCGTTCCCTGATTGAATAGGTGGCTAAGTAGGGGCGAAAGTGTCGACACTTTGATGTGGTAGAAGATTCCAAGTCTACCGTCAACTGAGTACAAGTCGCATGGTTCAATTTGTGTTTCTCCGCGGGGGCTGATATTCGTCATGTCAAGACAGATAAATGAACCATCTCCCTCTGCAACAGCCTCGTTGTATTTGCCTTCACTTTCATGCGCAAAAGGCCGTAGTGGAGACTCAAAGCAGAGTGGATCAAGAGAGGCCTTCAGTTTTTCCAGGTAAGAGTTTTCTACTCTGTACCATTTCCCGTCGGATAGATGGTAACTCTGTTCGGTGTCAGATGCCGCGTCGAAGATGAGGCAGTTGAGAATGGAGAAATGCTTGAGAAGTTCATCATTTTCGTTCTTCAGGTTTAGACCGTGGCATTTGAGATCCTCGTAGCCAACGCTGTTCAGATCCGCCGCGTTGATTTCCAAGTAGCTGTAGTACTCATCAATAAAGACGTCTTCGAAAATCATGCTCGGTCCCACTCCAGAAAACGAGGCGTAGTGTGGCCCGTTCTGATAGTCGACAATTTCTGGGATGGCAAGGTAAAGATTTCCAATCTTCGCTCGAAACGCTTGAAGTAACTCTTCGTTCAATGCCTCTATCACCGTGGGGTCGCGCACTGGGGTTATGTTCTGTATGTCTGGGAATGCAACTCGATAGTCGTCGCTGTTATACAAATCGAGCAATTGACCGCACAAATTGATCAGGCCAATGGAAGCTGTGTCTGAACTGATGAGTAGGCTACTGGAGCCGGTAGCGTGCTTGAACAGGTTGGCATACTGCCTTTTAACCTTCCCTGTGAGGCTCTTAAGAATTGAGCTGTCACGATCGAAGTCGAAGTAGGTGAGATCCGACCCGATCGGCACCTGCGTTCTTTGCCGTCTGGCTGCTCCTGGCTCAAGGGTGTCGGTGCTCTTGAGTTCATTGGGGTCAACGCAGTTGAGAGTAACGCGCAGCCCAAAATCGTATTCATAACTCTCGTCTTTAAGCTTGTGATAGACATGGCCAAATGAGAGGGCAAAAGTTCGATCGCGTACGGGAAGGAAAACCAGTACGCCTTTACTCACTTGCTTGATCTCTTGCTGAATTCCGAAGAAATGCTTCCACCAAGGATCCGTCGGAGCGCTATCCAATACAAAGAGCGATGCGCCTTCCGGGGCAGACCTGGCATCTACCGTATCCTTGAGATGGTGATTCTCCTTCAAAGAGTTCGTGGCGTCGTAGCCAGTCTTTAATAGGTAGATTGAAAATGGTCTGCTCTTGCTCATGGCAAAGTTCCTCCCGTAGCGCCGCAGCTTTCAGTTCTATCGATTCTCATCCCTGCAACTGTTCGGCACGATTCCCATCCAATTACCTCCGCCGATTGCCCTTCTGTGAGTTGTGTTTGCGACACATGAGTGCAGCATTGTCCAGTCGGCTTCTCCCGCCCTTGCTGTGCGGGTTGATATGGTCAATCGTGAAATCCTCCCACGTCAGCTTGCATCCACAGGTCGAACAGACCCGGTTGGCAGTCGAGTTCCACAGAATCCGACGCTGTTCCGCGGTGAAGCCACGGTGCGAGTCCTTCGATGCGAAAAGGCTTCCAATGATCCCGCGGAGAATTTGCTCACGCCTGCGTCTCTGTGACACGTCATCTGTCATTTGAGAAGCCGCCATGAGGTACTCGCGATAGAGTTCCTGGCCTGGTCGCGCTCCCTTGACGTTGTGCTGAAGCTCCCTGATTTTGTCGACTTGGTCTGCGAATTCCCGCAGCAGATCCCAAGCAAGGCCATTCCGCCTACGGTCGGTTAGAATCAGTCCTTCTTCTTCAAACTTTCCAATTAGCACCGCAAGCGAATAGAAGTCCGTAATCTTCTTTAGACGGGTCGTCTTCAATCGAGGGAACATCCGCCGAACCCGGTTCAACGTGGTGGTCACCATACGAGAGGCTTTGCGAAGCTGACGGCCATCGAAGGATTTCGCATTCATTACTCGATCCAAGGCTGTCTTCTTGTTCAGCAGCTGTCCAGAGGCTAAGGTAAGCATGAACTCACACATGAACTCAACGTGCTTCATTCTTGCCAGATGTCCTGGACTGAAGATCTTATTCTCTAGAAAGTAGCGCTCGAAGCGGTTCGCAAGGCGCGCTGCCTCTAACAGGAATGGGGTGTTGTAATACTTGGCATGCCGCTTCTCCTGGCTTGTTAATGCCTTACCCGTCGAGTTGATTCTGATGAAGAGTTTGACAATATCGCCGAACTCGCCGTCTACTTCGATAACCGGGAGCTCATATCCAGTGATGTGGTGCTGCAGCCTCTTCCTCTTCAAGAGGTTCCAACTGACCATCCCCTCGGTATCCGATCCGGGTAGCGGGGCACGCGCATTGAACCTGCCCCGCATCGCACCCATGAACATGAAAATGGATTCGAGGCGTTGCTTGCCATCGATTACGTCGTATTTCAACTCGCCCTTCTCTTCTCGTTTACGGAGAAAGATGGCTGGCAACGGATAGTTGCGCAGGATGCTGTCGATCAGGAAGGCACGGTCCCGGAGCTTCCAGACTGTGTTACGTTGAAAACCCGGCTCCAGATTCAGGTGGCCCTGATTGTAAAGACTGCTCAAATCCAGAATGCTCTTTGGAGCTTGCTTGTGCGTGATGATCCCTGATTCATTCATGAGCTTCCTCTCAACGTCTTGTGCGACTTGGCTTTTCGTATCTTGTGTGCGCAGCGAGACCGAGCAAGGCTTCCACTTGCCCAGTAGCACGCATTACCTGATAAATATCGATGTTATCAACCGAAGGATTGTCTTTTACGTAATTTGCCAGATATGTCTCGGACTTGGAATGGACTCTGTTGCGGGCGCACACGACGTAGGCGACTGACTCTGCTTCAAGTTCAAACTGCGTGTGGTTCATTGACGCACGTGCAGGGATGTTGAGGTCCTTGTCCGGCCCCAGATGCCCGAGGAACAGATGGCCGAGCTCATGCGCCAGCGTGGTGAACTGCACCGCGGGCGTGTGATTACGGTTGACCCTCATCTGGTATTCGGTGGATTCTTTCTCGCTGGTGGCGCGTCTCACCACGCGGATTGCGCCTGCCTGCTGGTCGCCCGCGTCCACCCAAAGCCAGTCGATATTCTTTTTCTGCACAGCGGGAACATATGAGGCAATGCGCCCGGCATCGATGGAGCCTTTTGCATAGAAGGCCGCCACATCTTCGGGGAGAGGCCTTCCGTCAGTGTCCATCACATCGTAGACAAGCGCTACCGGGCCGAACGGCCATAGGATCAGGAGGGGGCGGGCTCCTTCCTTGGGCGCGCGGCCAAAGCGTGTCTTCCAGTCGTCCGCGGATGCGGCAAATTGCAGGCCGGGTTTCTGCATCTGCAGCAGCATCGCATTGAATGGAGCGAAGTTTCGCAGCCGTACCACAAAGTCGAGCAGGTCTTTATAGTCCTTGCTCTGGGTATACAGGCGGGAGTCCGCAAGCAGCTTATCCAGCAGAGATCGAGCCGCATCCGTCTCAAACAGATCAAACTGCCCTTCGGTAGAGAACAGGCTTTGGTTCACGCTTCACCATCTTCCCTGCAATCAACATCGCTTTGGGTTGAAAGACGCATCCTCACTCCTCGCCATACAGGACGGGTTGGTCGTCGGGCGGTGTGGACTTCTTGCTGCGCTTAACTTTCGCCGGCTGAGGTTTGGCCTTCTCGGCCTCGGCGCGTTCATGGTTCAGCTTCAGTAGGCGGCGGAGCAACTCTTTGCGGGCGGCTGGGCTGATGGTGTACCGGACGCGGTCATTCTCGGCCAGGGTCTCCACTTCGTAGAAGTCGTGGTCGAGGGGCAGGTTTTGCCAGCCATAGGCATCGCGGATGGCGAGGTCGAGTTGAACATGTAGGCGGCGCAACTCCAGCAGACCGTCGTAGCCACGCGCTGCTTCTTCAGACGACTTCTTGCTCACATTCGCGACCAACGCAGGCGACAGCTCACGGACATGAAAAAGGTTGTAGATGTCCGTAAGGCCGAGCCAGAGGGAGAGCATCAGGGATTTGCGGTGTTCGTGGTAACAATTACCAACGTCGGCAAGGTCGGGCTTAGCGATTTGCCAGAGACCTTCAGGGAAGGCGAACGTCGCGAAGCACTTTGTGGGCGAGTATCGCAAGTCCTGCTTTATCGCACCACTATATTTGCGCGCCCAGATTTCGTGGAGCGTGGATTGTATAACCGCATAAAGATCCCAGCGGTCAGTGGTGAATACGTATAGCGCCTTTGTGAAGACTAAGTTGGGTCGTGCAGATGAGAAGCTCAGATGCTTGGTGTGAGCTGACGCAACGAAGCAGGTGCTCAGCGATGATAAAGCCCTTCGTAGGCCGGGCCGATTTTCACAGTAAATCCACCATTTATCTCGGTAGAGTTCACGGTTGTTCGAGGCTCGCATAGGCCTCACCTGCGATTCGATTCGCTGAAACGGCAGACTGTATCGGTTGGCACGTTCCAGCGACCAGTCGTAGAAATTGATAATCTCGCCAGCAGGGTTTTGAGTTGGATGATTGTTTATCTCCTGCCCGTTAATTACCGGGAAGATCACGTCGCGGTTCCGGGCATCATCTTCGATCATTTGGGCTGATTCGTCAAAAGTTAGGAAGAAGCCGTCGCCAAGGATGTCGTAGCCTTTGAGCATGAAGCCAGCATTCTCGAGAAGAGTAACTGGGTTCCTTACATCTACGTGGTCTTCGAAGAACGTGCTGATAATCGGAACTACTCGCCCGTCTAGTAAGCGTGGCCCTTGCCACTCTCCTTTGTGGACCGCCATAAGTGATACCACGAGGTTGGCCCGGCCAGGCCACTTGATGGCGCGAACTACCATGTTTATTGTTCCACCTTGAGCAATGATTTGGTCCAGACCGTCTTGACGGATATTACCGTCCTTGATCGAGTTAGTAGTAATGAACGCGACAAAAGCATTCGGCTTTAATAACTGAAATATGCGTCTCACAAAATAGACAACCAGTTCGCTGAGGCCGGCAGGTGCGTATTCCCATTTCACGTAATGACAGAATGGGTGACCATAGGTGCCACTGAGATGTGTCCCGCCTAGATATGGCGGATTACCAAGGATGCAGTCGAAACCACCGCGGGCAATGATGTCCGGAAACTCAAGGAACCAATGGAAGAATCGTTTCTCCGTGGCAATGCCCCATGCCTTTGCCGTGGTAATTCCAGAGGGGGTTAGACCGTCCGACCAATAACGCCGGAACGTGGTGTCCGAGATCAGCAGAGGATCGTGTTCAGTAGTCTTGGGAATGTAGAACTGCGCAATGGGGATAGCGGCTATCTGCGCCAGTTGTGAGGCATCCGGCCCCTCCATGAAGGCAAGGAACTTCTCCTTCTTGGTCTCAATCTCAGCCGGTGTGCGCTCCGGCAATGCGGAGAGTTCATTCCATCGCTTGAGCGTGCCCTCCAAGCGCTGTTGGATGGCAGGCGCCAGCCGCCTTTGCCGGATGTCTTTGCGATCCTGCTTGTTGGTTTTGCGCCACAGGGCGCCAATCTCCTTTTCGTCCCCGGGCATGGCGGTAAAAGCCTCATCTGGTACGCCCTTGTCCAGCTCTTCCTGCCGAACGAAACCGACGATGGCGTTGCCGCACTTGATGTGATGGTCAAGGAAGTTCAGCGGCTGGCCAGGATTATGTGCTTCAAGCCAGAGCGCAACCTTGCACAGTTCGACTGCCAGTGGATTAAGGTCCACTCCGTAGATACAGGTTCGGATCACATCGCGAATGGCGGCGCGAAAGGCTGGAGGTGAGGGCTGTTCTTCACCGGTTCGCATGGTTGCCAGTTCAGTAGCTATACGTCGGGCAGCCGCAAGCAAAATGTGTCCTGAGCCGCATGTAATATCCGCAACCCGGAGATCGAGCAGAGCGGCTTCCGGGTTAGGTGCTTTCAGACGTTCTGCAATCAGGTAATCGAGCGAGTGCTTGATGAGTGGCTGGACGAGATCGTCTGGTGTGTAGTGAGAACCTGTCCTCGCGCGTTCGTCGCCCTCGGCAAAGCTGAATTCGACAACATTACCATGATTGATGAAGATGGGATCGTATTCAAGCAGACCTTCATAGACAGAGCCAAACTCCTCTACGTTGAGGGCGGCATAATTCACGCGGATGAGTTGGTGATTGTCGGGATGCTCGTATACGTTGAGGGCGCGTAGACAGCCGAGCAGCACGTCATTTCCGAGTGTGCATCCGGCGATGTGCCGGATGGCCTCGCGATCGAAAAGGTCTCCGGCGAGTGGAGCAACGCTCAGCTTGTGCCCAGGTCCATCGGCCTCAAAAAGCCGGAATGTGGAAAGTAGTGACAGCCACATATCATGGCGGCGGGGATCGGCGAGGTGACGATGCTCAGAGAGCATCCGCAAACGGTGCACACTGTAGTAGTTGCGATAGATAACCCTACGAGCCTTTTCAACATCAGGCGGAAAGACCAGGTCTCGCTCTTCTATGACCATAAGGAAGAGTAGGCGATAGATGAGATGTAAAAGATTCTCGTAGTAATCTTCTGGGCTTAGCGAACCGTTGATCGCGTCTTCGCGGATAGCAGCGTTGGCAGGATGATTCAAGAAGCCGGTGCCAAAGCTCTGAATGGCGAGTTCAACCGCGGAACTGAGGCCGTCGCGGATACGTGCGCCGGACTCAAGAGAATCCTGATGGTAGCGTTCAATCCAACTTTCGGCGGCAGTCGCATCGGTAAGCGGCAGGCGCGTTGCGTGAAGCAAGCGGTAAAGAATCGCGAAGTCGGTATAGAGACCGTCATTAAAGATGCGGTCAAGATCAAACTCAAGATAGCTGAGCTTGATGAGCCGGGAACTGTTGCGGAGAAGTCGGATGACCCTGCCGTTTGTGACCAAGCCATAGAGCTGCTCATTGAGATTGATGAACTCCTGCACGATGGCATGTGCCGACATGCGGAGGGTAGCGTTCTCAGGCTTGCGGTCGAGACCGGCCGGCTCGCGGTAGCCGATAATCTGCACGGGAGCTTGAGCTCGGTTGATTGCACGGTGCGAAATAGCGTAGATCTTGCCATTCAGCTCCGCACCCCTGACTTGGAACTCAACCTGATAGCCGAGCAAAGCCAACAGAGGAACCATCCAAAGCTGTCGTGTCTCGGATGTGGCGGGGGATTCCGGTCTGAGGCTATCTAGCTTGCGCTGAAAGATACGCCAGAAGTCCTGTGCGTCAGCCCAGGCTCGGACGATTTCATCTTTCACCTTGATGGAGGAATCGAGACCGAAGTCGGCAGGCTTCTGGCCGGGAAGATCTTCAAGCCGGCCGAGGATGTCCGGCGAGAGGATGGCGCCTTCAATTCGGATGCTGGGGTAGTTCATGACGCCACCTCAGGCAACAGGATGTAGATGCCTAGGAGGTCCATCGGCAATACAGGGTACACAACCTGGAATCGCTGCTTATCCATGAGCGAACTGAATCTTTCATGAGCAGCGACCAGGCGCTTCGATTGCTCCTCGGCAATCGCGTCGAACTTAGAGGAGAGCTTGTCCATGATGGCAAGTTCGTTGTCGAGGAAGCTGGCTCGTGCCTGAGGGGAGAGGTCGCTTGAGGCGCGGGCAGAAGCGAGAAGCGCTTTGGACTCGGCGTGGTCAAGATGCTCGCGGTCCTGTGGTGCGCCGCGCCACCCCCACAAAAGCATTTCCTCCGCGACGATCCGGTGACCGCTCTTGCTTTGTTCAATCACATTGCGGCAGCGGAAGAGCAACAGCGTTGTTTTTCGGGTGACATCGCGGGTACGGATCACGGCGCTGCGAGCCGCGCGTTTATCCTGGCGAGCAAGCGTATTGGCCATTACGAACTGGCAGAGCTGCTCAACAAAGCGATGATTGCGACCTAGGTAGTGGTAGCCTTCTGGCGTTGGTGACTCGAAACTGACCTTGATGGGTTGCCTGGCAGCGGTCAATTTGCTGGCGGGGAGAAGGTCCAACAAGGGAGGCGGCATGTTTCCAGGAACGATGCTGAAACCTTTTCTTTCTTTGATTACCTGAACTCCAAGGAGATTCTGGAGTGTCGAAGTTACGAAGTCCTGTACCGCTTTCGGGTCGCCGATCGCCTCATCGACCGCCCGGAGGTCTTCTTCAATCTCATTGGCCTTGATGGTGTACTGGGCGAAGATGCTTCGAGAGGCAATTTCGCGCCCCGCTGCCTCGTCGACTTTGCGAGTGACTCGATTCTTGGCGACGGAAGCCTCGTCAAATGCTGTGAAGTCGAACTGCATTTGTTGCCGTTCGCCACGTTTCTTCACGATGCGTCGATCGGGGTTGAGAAGCAGCGCCTGTGTAATGGTGTCGATGATGCTCTGCGAGTCCTCGGGGAATGGGACGTTGATGCCGGTAGCGCGTTTGATTTCCCGCACCTTGCGGAGGAGAACGTCAAGCACGATGCCGTCGATTGGGTTGTCTGCGCCGTAGAGAAGGCACGCTTTAACTTCATCAGCCTGCTGTCCGAAGCGATCAACACGCCCTTCACGCTGTTCAAGCCGGTTGGGGTTCCATGGGAGGTCATAGTGCAGAACGCCCGTAAAGAGTTCCTGAAGGTTGATACCCTCGCTCAGGCAATCGGTGGCGACAAGAACGCGGCGTTTGTTGCTAGACATCCCCGCGATACGCTGCCGACGAACGTCATCCGGATCTTCGCTGGTAATTACCTGAACATCGACGTCTGTAAACTTCCGCCGTAGCGCAGGGCCGAGATGTTCACCCAAGTATAGTGCTGTGTCGATGTACCGACAAAAGACAACCGGATTGAAGCCCTTTTCAAGCCACTCTTCCAAGACGACACTGGCTGCAAAGAGCTTGCCATCTTGTTGGATATTGCCAAGGTTCTCGAGACGTTCAGCGAAAGTCTTCATCTGGCGGCGCTGGTATTCCGACAAATCGCCGAGCTCCAGGACTTGTGTGGGTGCGTTGTCGCCTTCAAAGCCGTAGTCAAGGTCGCGAACTGGGTTTTCTGCACTCTCGTCTATCGCGTGGTCAGCATCGCGGTCAGCTTCAGCAAGGCGATCAATCCTCGTGTTGAGCATTTTGACGCCGGCTTTAGGACTCGACATGACGCCGCGCAAAAGGGCTAGTGCGGTCCAATACTGCACTCTTTTCTTGCTGGTGCTAGTCGGGTCAGGCATCACAAGTTTGCGGGCGAATTCCAAGATGTCGCCGAAAAAGGCCGCGTATTCGCGGGAGAGGTCATACGGCCACTCGAATGTGTCGCGCAAAGGGAAGTGCGTATCCTCATCCATCCACTTTGCGACGTCCGCTCTCTTGCGTTGAATGAAGTGACGAGCGAGATCACGACGCTGCGCCTGAGACGCGTTTGGAAGGTCGAGGACTTCGAATTCAGGCCTCAGCAATCCAAGGATCGACTGAAATTCTTCCGGCTTTCCGCTGTGTGGAGTAGCCGTAAGCATAACCAGATGTTGGCCTGGCTTTGCTGCTATGCGGCTGACTAGGTGGTAGCGCTGCTGTTGAGCAGTTGATGCCCCTGTAGGCCGCGCGCATGTGTGAGTCTCATCTACGATTACGAGCTCTGGGCACTGCTCCACGAAGACATCGCGACGAACATCTGACTTGATGAAGTCGATGCTGATGATCTGAAAGGGATAGTAATCGTAGACACTCGCGTCACCCTGGATTCGGCGGTCAAGACCAGCTTGAGTATTCGACCGGATAATGACCGCCTCAATGTCCAGCTTGGAACGGATCTCCTCCTGCCATTGTTCGCATAAGTGCGGTAGGCATACTACCGCAAAGCGTTTGATGGTACGCCGCTCCAAAAGCTCGCGTAAGATGAGCAGCGCTTCAATCGTCTTTCCGACACCGACGTCGTCCGCCACGAGCAGTCGTACGGTTTCCTGCCGAAGGGCCATGATGAGCGGTACTATCTGATACGCACGGGGCCGAAAGGACAATTTGGCGAGGGCGCGGAATGGGCCGGCGCCATTGCGAAAGGCAAGACGTGCGGAGTCGTAGAGAAGACGTGCAGTCGAGAAATCTGCCAGGTCGGCACTGGTCGGCGGAGCAAAGCGGGCGTCCACGGGGCGATCGGCATCGATATTTAGCGGAAGATAAATCCCCGTCGTTTCATCGTCGGAACCTCCGAGGGGTTTCACCACGAGTAGGTTATCGGGATCATCCGAAGGGAGTACTACCCATTCGCGGCCCCGCAGCGATACGAGTTTTCCGGGCTGAAGTTGGCTGGTCATCGTACTTTCCTGAAGATGTCGGGACGTTGAGCAATTTTCGTGGCCAGATTTTCCCGATAATGCCAGGACCAGACTTCATCCCCACGCGCAATGATGAGTTGACGCTGTTCGGCGTCACGCAGTTGAATCGCCGGGTCGTCATGCGGTGAGCCGTCGCAAAAGACCCAGAATCGTGGCTCGTAATAGAAATCAGGCTGGCAATAGATACCGTCGACCCGCTTCTGCGCTTCGTCGGGCAGACGGAGGCCGTTCTTAAAGAGAAAGGCAATGAACTCGCGTTCGGTGGATGAGGTGGGGTCCAGGTGTCTCAGCATCGACTGGTGCTGCTCTTCATAGTCTCGATAGGCAGTGTTGGTTTGGATTTCAATGGAACAGAGAGCCAGCTTGTCGAGGGCGTCCTTAATCAGATGCCGATCAATAACCTTATGGTCTCGCTGGTTGTAGTAGCTGAGGAGATCGTTATAGGAAGCCGGCGCTTTGTAGTCTGGATCGTCGAAGCGGCAGATCTGCTTTGCAGCTTCGATCACCCGCAAGAATACATTAGTACCCTCAACGAATTGCGAAAGGATGCCCAGGCTTCCCTCGGCGGCTTCATAGATGAGGATGTTTGGGGCATCAGGCGCGCCGAGAGTGACCACGCCGATCTCGTTGGGTTCCACCTGGAAGACAGTCTCGATCGCCCGCTTTAGGGCATGTTCAAGTGTGACCACGCCGTTGGCATTGAGGTTCAACGCCGCTACCGGCTCAATATAGAGGGCATCGGCGACATTCGAGGTAAAGAGCTTAACGAGGCGATATTTCTCACGTACATTGTCGTTCGGCCCCGGCACGGAAGTTCGCCAGTCGCCTGAAGTGAGGCCAAGAGGAAAGCCTTCGGTACGTTGGGAGCGCCACTTCGAATTGACGTGGTACAAGCGGGCGGCGGGGATATAGCGGAGGTTTAAGAGGTGCGCTTCGGTTGAAAGTGCACTTGCCTTGCTAATGCTGCCGAAGTCGCCACCATCGACTGCGAAATAGGTGGAAACGTCATATCCGCTCGATACGCGCTCCTCCTCTTCGCAAGAGATGCGGTCCACTTCCTCTGCCCGGGATTCCGACATTTCAAGAAGGTCTTTCAGGTACTCTTTGTTTGCGTTATCTCCCAGATTCGCACCTGAGAAGGGACATATCTCCAAGTCCTTCTGCTCGCCAGTGAGAAAGTAGCCGGTCTTGGTACTGATTTTGGCCTCGGTCAGTGAAGATTCGGCATCCTGCACGATGAGTTGCGAGACACTAAACTTGCTGCCGTTGTAGTAGATGAGGTTGCGGGGCCCGAATTCGCGCAGGGCAATAACACGCGGACGAGAGATGAATTCGCCCGTTGAATCACCTGCCGGCACAAAAACCCGGAGGGGTAAGCGCGTGAAATTGTAGCCTGGCAGGAAACCTTCAGAAGCAAGGTAACGATAGGGGTAGAACTCTGAACGCTCGGCGCCGACGGATAAGCTGATGTCGTTTCGTAACAAATTAAGCTGTCGGTTGGCCTGGTCCTGATGACGCTTGTACTTCTTGTATTCATCGCTTCCGACCGTGAGTAGCCCACTTTCAATTGGCTGTGTAGCACGGGAAAGGAGAGCCCGGGCGGAACGGTACATGTTGCGCCAGCGGTTCATGGAGCTGTCCAAATTGTCGGCGATATTCCCAAGATTCTGTTCGATCCACGTATCCGAATACCATAGCGCCTGAACGCCGAGCTTTTCGCGAAAATCCTGAATGGCCCGGCTGAATGTCATCCTAATCTGCATGTGATAAGAGGGTGAAATATGCAGCCCGTCGCGGACGACCGTGGACAGAGGCATATTTGCGTTGTCATCCACAATGAGCCGCATGAGCGAGGGCGGCATATCACCTTGGGCCTCTAGGCCGGGCAATCCTATTTCGCTGATAGTTAGCGCGTTGAGATGCGTGAGCAGCAGTTCGCGGTTGCAAAGATCGAGCCGAGGTGCCAGCACCGCACCTGCCACCAGCTCGGTCTGGTGCTGGAAGTAGTGCCGGTCATGTGGGGAGTAGCTGGAACAATATGTAACGATTAGCGCGCCCTGCCCGCTTCGACCTGCGCGGCCGGAGCGCTGAGCGTAATTCGAAGGGTTGGGGGGTGCATTGCGAAGATGAACGACCGCGAGGCCTCCGATATCGATGCCAAGTTCCATTGTGGGGGAGCAGAAGAGAGCGCAGATCGAATGGCTGCGGATCTTAGCGTGATCGGGCTGGGTCTTTTTCTCGTCGATATACCAATCAGCACGGAAGCGGTCTTCACGGTCTGCCCGATCATCCGTTTTCACGTAGCCAGTGTGATCTTCGGCGCGGAGGCGCTTGGCAGGCGCAAAGTCGCGGTACATATCACGGAAGAACTCATTTGGACGTGGGGTGTGCTGCTTGTATGCTCGGCGCTTGATGGGATCGAACTTAACAGTTTCACCATCTCCCAGGCACCAGAGGATCTTGTCGATTCGAAGCCGGAAGACTGTAATGTCGGCGTTGTCCTCGCTACGGGCTTTTTGCGCGACGAGATAGTCGGCATCCTTAAGTTTGCCCATAAGAAGAAGAACAAAGTTCTTGTAATTGTCTCCTTTGAGGTCCACACCATGCTTTTTCGCAAGGTCCTTGAGGAATTTGCCGAGTCCGCTTGCTGGCCCAAGGCTCTTTGAAATCAGCCGAGCAGACCTGTGGAGCGGCTCATAACGGATGACACAGGGTTCGCGAAGCTCTTCTGCACGTTCGATGGTCCAGGGTGCTTTCAGACGCTCGCGAAATACCTTCTCATACTCCTTGAGCCGGGATGGGGTCAGAAAGTTCTCGCTGTGGAGTGCGAACTCAAGGCGGAAGAAATCGAGAATGGCTTCGATAACGTCCCGCCGTTCTTTGGCTGCAAGAGCACCAAGAACGGGGACATCTGACCATAGGTCGGGGTGATTCGCGACCTCATTGATGTACTGATACTCGATCTTCAGCAGGGCGCATTGTTCGAGATTCGGCAAGACAATGCGCCAGCTTCGACGAAGGTCGCCTACGGCCCGATAAAACAGAAATGACTGAAGGGCCAACTCATAGTCGCGTTTCACCGGGGCCAGTATCGGTTCGGAATCGCGGTTGGCGAAATCGAGGAACGAAAGGTTCAGAGACTTGAATACCGCTTCTCCAATCGTCGAGTAGGTCAGGGCCTGGTCTGGAGCAGCCTGCAAAGCTCTGTATATGGCAGATCGCAACTGAACGACCTGCGCAAAATCATTGAAATGGCCGGCCTGGAGGGCGGCATCTTGTACGTTGTCCGTAAAGCTCAGTATCTTCTGATCTTTGGCTGGATAGCCGGCTTGCTGGAGGCGGCTGAGGATAGAAAAGGCAGTAATAGTAGTAGAGGTACTACGTCCTTCACTGCCGAGTTTAGTAAGCTTCGTTCCTTCGTTGGTTTTGGGGTCAAATATGACGCCCCCCGTGGGATCGAAAAGAAGGGGGGCGGGCATGAACCAGCCCCACAGTTTCAGGTTCTCAGAAGGCTTATCAGAATAATTGCCGTATTCATCGAACCATATCTTTCGAGGGAACCGCGGAGCTTTCTTAGAATCGGGTACGATTACGCCATTTCGAGCGTGGCGCACCCAGGCCCCAGGGAGATCTTGGAGGTCTGTTTCTGGATTCCAAACGCTTTCTCCAACGATCAGGTAGCCGTCTCTGCTCTGATCCCCATCTTCGTCGTCTTCGTTGGAACTCGCCCTAAACTCACGAGGTTCGAGAAGGTTGTTGGCAAGGGAAACACATAAGAACGGATGGCCAGTTGCCCGGCTAAAGACGTTCGGGTAAATACGCTTCTTGTTCTCGTCGTCCTGCTTGTATATTCCCGGTTCAAGGGTAATGAAGCGCTTGGCCTCCTCTTGGTCAAGAGTCGTATAGACGGAACCGGTTTGGGCGATAAACTGATGAAGCTTGAAAGGGAGTATTGTGTACCTCGACCCCTTTTCCATCAGCTTTTGATTGACGCAACTGATCCAATGAAGGAGGTCAGCAATAGTCTTCTTGCAAACGGCTTCGGATTGTCCTGATGCCTTGGAGAGGGAAGCGACTACTTCTCCGACCTGAAGCGGCTTGCGTCGTATGAGTTGCCCTTCCTGTTCATCAAGTGCTATCTGGTTTTCCAGCCAAACGGCAATGGGGTTAGATCGGAGTTCACCTTCGCTGGCGGAGATGTCGATACCAGTTTCAATGGCCTTCAACAGGGTGCTTTCGTCTGGAAGTGTGCCGGAGAACTCCAGCGAGCGACGCAATTTTTCATTGACAACCTGGGCAGCGGTAAAGGGCTTGCCGAATATTGTGCTGGCAACGGCCGCGACTTCCTCGCGCTGCGCTTCAAGGGTGCCTACCGAGACCATTGTGGCCGATGTCCCGATGCAGACAACGTCCTGCTTGCACTGCGCACGAATGCGACGGATGAGCATTGCGACGTCGGCGCCCTGCCGTCCACGATAGGTGTGAAGTTCGTCGAATACAAGAAACCGGAGGTTGTTATAAATGGCGTCGCGGATCTTCCGTTCATGCAGTCGAGTCAGTAGAAGCTCAAGCATCATGTAGTTCGTGAGGAGAACTTGGGGCGGATTTTCCTGCATTTCATGGCGCGGCCCGCTCTTCTCCTGCCCCGTATATTGCCCAACGGTTATGGGAAACTTCTTTCCGGTCGCGTCTTCGTAGTTCTTCTTGTAAATATTGAATTCGTTGGTCTGTGAATTGATGAGGGCGTTCATCGGATAAACAATGACGGCGGAAACCCCTTCTGACTGTGGTTCTGCCAGGAGCCGGTGAACAATAGTTCCGATGTAAGTGAGGGATTTTCCTGACCCAGTGCCAGAGGTGACGACGAAGTCTTTACCCGCTATCCCGAGACGAATGGCCTCCAATTGATGCTGGTAAAGGGAGAAACCCTTGAAAATATCTGGTAGCGCATGGTGCAAAAGGCCTGTTTGTGCGATCTCTTCGACGGTGCCAACCTGTTCGTAGGCAGGATTGAACTGGAGGAGGGGGTCGGGCCAGAGCTTTCCTTCGGCAAGATCCGAATCGACCTTCTGGCTGATTGCGGGATCGGCAATATCGATAAAACTCCGGATGTATCTGGCATAGTCGCTGACGACACGGTCGCGCAAGTCGAAAACATTCATTTCTTCCGGCCCCCCGTCTCCATTGTGGCTCCGCCTGCGATATACTTTTCCGCTGCGTCGCGTACCACCCAGGCCAAGGATACCTTCTTTTGCAGTGCTAGTTCCTCGAGATGGCTATAAAGGTCAGAAGGAAAACTGATCGATGCCCGAACTACGTCCTTCTCCCCGGCCTTTTGGATTTTGTGTCTTGACTCCCCATCTCGCATTTTGGCACTCCCTTCGACCTCACCACTTTACACCAGATTGGTGAAGTTGAGGGTCTCTTTTTCACTCTTGAGTAGATCCCTCGTCGCCTATGGCCTCGTCTCGATCCGGGCCGCGCCCCCTGTTCGTCTTCCTTTGGGTCGGACATCCGGAAAACATTCAGGCTGTCCACTGGTGGTGTAACAGGGAAAAGGGATCGAGCAGAGAGTGATTTCGTCTGCTCGACATCGAATACGGTGAAACGCCGCCGCGGCTGCAGTGGCAGATCGACATTCTCGATCGGGTTAGACAGAAGCAGCTTCCACCGCACCGCCTGCCGCAACGCCGAAAAGAGGACTGCGTGCGTATAGCGAATCGTGCGCGCCGACAGCTTTCGGTTGAGCAATTCGCTATAGAGCGCCTGGTTTTCCGCCGGCGAAACCTCTCCGAGTGGTCGTGAACCTAGCCGTGGTCGAATTTACTGCGCGAGCAGGATCGACTAGTCGCGGAAGCCTTTCGCACGCAATCGCGGCCGGGCAGAGGTGTCGAGCCAGTGATCGAGGTACTGGCCTAAGGTTTGCCGGGAGGAGCGGATGTTGCGCCGAGGTCCCGCTCAGCAAGCATACGGTGGAGGTGAGCCGGTGCGACGCGCAGCCCGCCGTGAATGGATTTCCCGATGTATTTGCGTTTCCGGGTCTCCGGATTGCGGCCGACATAGATGCGAACCATCCATGTACTGGGTCCACGGCGGATGATCTGGCCAGTCTTTCGAGCCATACTTGCCTCCTGAAACACGAAAAAGCGGCACACGTGGCTGCGGCTGAGGGTTGGTTTTATTGGTGGGTTAGCGAAGGAGAGACTGGCGGGCGTTCAGCCCCTGCCGTTTCCCTGAAGGCCCGCGGGGTGGTCCCTAGTCGGGCACACAACCGGCACACTGGGGCTGAGGAGATCGGGTTTTATCGGGGTTCAAGGGGGTGTTCTAGATGGGAAGTCTGAGTGGTTGGGCACAGCGCGGCACGTCGGGCGTTGCTTAGACCCTCAACCAGATGCTCATCGAAGCCTGCGGGTAAGGGTGACATACCCTCAGAGTCGGCGGCGCGCGGGGCGTCGCAAAATAATGACATTGTTAAAAATACTTCAAATGTAGACCTTCCCTTCCAAGTTCGTTCTTTGGGATTATCTCTCCATGGACATTGCACAGAACAACATACCCAACGATATCCAGGGCCACACACGGACCCACTTCACGGTGTTGCGCCTGTCCGCACTATGCTCAGTCGCGCTGGCCGCATTGGTAGCGGTCGCGACCGCACAGACTCAGCAGGTTCCGCGCGGTGACCCAGGTCGCAGCCTGCATGCGCAACAGGCGGAACAGGGCGCGCACCCTGCGCAACCGACCGACCCGTCCGGTTACAGTCAACGGCTCAGCCAAAGACCGTCCGTTGAGGACACAAAGCGGCGCGCTGTCAACCAGTGCAATCCGGTTTCCAAAGGCCTGCTATACGCCTGTCAGGACCCAGCAGTCCAGTACAAGATCGCGACCGCGGTTTGGTGGAGCAGCGTGATTGCGGTGCTCTGCTTGCTGGCCGCCCTGGGCTACATCTGGTGGTACACGAACCTGTGGGAAGTACGGCAGGAGTGTTTTGTCCGAGCTGCCGCGGTCCTGATTGACCAGCGCGACAAGGCTTACCAATACGCACGGTTCGCCATTAACAAGCACAATGAGCTGGTGGAGGAATATGACCGCTTGTGTATCGAATTCAACGAGGAAGAAGAACGCCGGCAAGAAGCATTGGCCGTATACGACAGCAAAGAATCCACGCAATCGTTACTCCCCAACGACGCAGGTGACGCGACGCCTGTCGTTGAGGCAAACGCGCTGGTTGTCGAAGTGCATGGCCGAACATGTATGGGTGATCAAGTTTTCGAGATCAATGGAGTCGAATGCGTCAAGGCGGAAGACTCTCTGCGCCGCATGCGCTCCTTGGGGGACAAAGTCAGGAATCAGCGCGCTACGATACACCAACTTGCCGACCGGCTCGCAGAGTTCGAGGGCACAAGCTGACCCCATTATTGCCGACTGCGCCGAACTCACATCCTACAGGTGGACGTGGACCGCCGCAGACACCGACGGACATTTCGTCCCTCGTGGCTCTGTGCTTTTCAATAGTACGGCTATCCCGCGCGGTGCCAGTGGCAGGCATTGGCTCAGGTGCTGGACAATCTCCCACATCGTCTGTCTCAATATTGCCGGTTTCCTACGCGCGACCGTGCCAACCAATCTGCGGCACATCACCGTGGTGACCAACGGAATTGAAACCCTGCTCTCTCCAACCCGGCAGCTCTTTCGTTGTGCTGCCACTCCCCGCTCGCCGGTCGCTGCGTACCTGGTTGTCGTGCGCAGCGTCATGTGCGGCCGGGTCGCGTGGCCGGATGACCAGGCATCTTCGCAGTACGCGCGACTTACCCTGGCGTCCGCCGTTGCCACTTTGAGCGCCGTCTAACAACAGCACCTTGGATACGACCGTGGACACATTGCCAAACCCAAACCACGATGTACTTGCCGGCGGCGATGCGCGCGCCGTGACACCCGACACTCCCGTGCCATCTGCGCACTTGCTGTCCGGCCAGACATTGGTCCCGAGCGCCGCACAGGTTCGGACGAAGAACAGGAAGGCGCGTAATGTCATCGGTCTCACCGGGCGGGAGTACCACGTGCTTTGCATCCTGAATTGCTACGGATGGTGTACACCGGAGATGTTGCGGCGCATTGCCAACTTTCATCGGATCCCCTGGACGCAAGAAGGGAAACTGATCTACCGGCTGCTCTTCCGGCTAAAGGAATCCGGGTATGCGGTAAGCCGCAGACTTTACGAGACGACAAACACGATCGCGTACGCCGCGACACCAGCCGGAATGGCGTACCTCCGTGGCAGTGGCGACGATCTCCTCTGCGACACAAACGCGATAAAGGATCCTGCCAGCCTATTCCATTTCGTGGGACAGAACAGAATCATGCTCCAGTTCGTGAGCGAGTTCCCAACCCGCTACTGGATGTCGGATTTCCAGGTGAGATCGGACAACAGCTTTGTCGGCACGACCGGCCTGGCAAAAGACTACGACTCGGTTGGCGAGTTGGTTCTGCCCACAGGCCATGTACGCTTCGCGGTTGAATACGAGAGATGGCAACAAAGTTCCAGTCGCTATAGAAAGTTGTGCGCGTGCCTGGAGTCGGAAAAGTACTTGAATATGGTGATCTTCTTCCTCGACAGGCCTAAACTGCTCAATTCGATCGCTCCACATTTCAAGAGGCTGGGCGGCTTCGTCTACTTTGTTGATTACGACCAGTTTCTCACCAAAGGGGCCAGCGTACGTACTAACTACTGGAATATGGACCGCCTTTTCGAGGCTCCATTGCGCTCCATACTCGACCACCACAGTCGCAAGAAGATTTTAAGCTATGAACCGGTTCATCAACTCGACCTGCGGTTCCAAAGATCCCTGTAGCCAAAATAAATGGCTGTTGTGAGTCTCGCCCGCGCAACTGCGCATAAATGTGCAACCGCCTTTTGCCGCATTGCGCCGATCTGCCACAGTTCGGCCGTCGCAGTTCCGGGGCATCCCGGCACAGTTCCGGCACCACGTCGAATTGCTGTTGCGAATCTCTTCCATGCAACTACACACGGCCGTACGCTTACTTTGCGCCGGGTTGCCGCGCTCTGTCGCCATTCGGCAGACCACGTTCTGCGGCTTCCCGCCGCATCTCCGGCAACTCCAGGAGTTGCTGTGGTGAGTCTCGCCGTGCAACTGCGCACGGATATGCAAGTGTGCTCGGCAGTGTTCCGTGCATGGCTTGCCTCGACTTGCCATCCTGACCAGCATCCAAATCCCCACCGAAGGTCCGGGTGGTGTGAAACCACTCTGCTGGTTGCCGACAACTAACCATTTGCAATCTGACGGCAGAGGCGTGCGGCATTCAGAAAATCCAAGTACATTCACCAGTGCATGCGACGCGCAAGGCGCTTCTCCGGGAGCAGGGAGCGCTTTACCTGGAATCTGCGGAGACGTACTAGGCCGCCAGCGACGAGAACAACACCCGCGCCATCGCGACTGAAGGTTTCTTCTGGCCTCCAGCCCTTTCTACCTTGCAGCGAGAGACAAACTACAGGCCTGTCCTTCGGTCGTCCATCTGCCGCCTGATGCGCCCCGAACATTCACCCGATAGGTGGTGGGAGCAACGTTGCCGACTTCCACATTTCTGTTCCGCACTGTCCACCTCATACCACTGCTGCAACACGCCAGCCCCGCTATCCGGCATCCGGCACTGGGCTTCCCGATTCAGCGCCGAGCACACTTTGCTTCAACCGCAGTTTCCGCTCATCTCGTTCATGCGGTAGTCTGCGCCCGTGACCGCAGCTGAGTTGCGCGACGTTGCCGTGGTCTGCCGGCAACCGAACCACCGCGTTCCCGCCTACCCACCACCTTTACGGCACGACGACGAATCGCTATTGTGAGTCTCGTCCGTGCAACTGCACGGGGCTGTGCGCTCTCCTTGCTCCGGGTTACCGCTCTCTGTCGCCATCCATCAGACCACTATCTGCGGCTTCCCGGTACATTCCTGTCAACCACCGGGAATAGCCGTAGTGAGTTTTCCCGAGCATCGGTACACGGATGAGCATTCTCACTCGGCATTGTCCTGTGCCATTATCTTTCCGGATTGCCAACCTGGCCGACGGATGGACCTCACCTGAGGCGGGGGGGTGTATGGAACAGTCAGACGTATGTCAAGCCGTTCTTTCTTTTCCCCTGCGTTGCAGCCAACTGCGCAGTTCTCCCAAAGAGGGAGCTATATGCCGTCACATTCGTTGCGCAATTCTAGCGTCCGTTTGGCGGCTTGTGGACTCCTTGATGTCGCGCGTATCCTCCTACCGTGTCATCATATAAACGTCATCGCGCACCGACTTCGAGCTGTAGCCGGCACACAGATGTCAGCTGCCCGGAATCAAAGAACACGAGCAGGCCGCAACCTGTCCGGCGGTTCCGCGGCGTGACGTTCGCCGTTGTTGCTCAATCCGTCGCGGCGCGAGATCGATTTCGGTCGTCCCTTCTTGTGTCGGGCGCACGTTCGTCCGTCATCCTGGACGGTGTTGCGCTACTTCCTTTGCTACTCGCCCGGCGCAACAGTGTCAGAATTGTCCGTCACACCGTCCCATGCTATTCCAGATTTCCGGCATTCAGCCGCAAGGTTGCGCGTCGTGCCAACCGTCTGCCGCATCATGACCCGGTTGCTCCCTCGCGCCGGCAGCGTTCTTCCAACTCGACTTTATTGCTCTGCGTTTCACGAACCCGGGCAGCTTCGTCACCATTTTTTGACCATGGTTGGTCCCTCGCGGTGTAGACACGGTGCTGGTATTTGGACAGTGCTTTTGAGGTATCGTTGCGCGAGGTGCTCGCCCAGGACAGCTTTCGGCGACACTTGAGCTGTTTACCACTTCATAAACTCGCCCCTGCGCTTCCAATGTCGAACCTTAGTCGAAATGCGGTCGGTATCGTGTCGAACTTACGCATTTCCGGAAGCACTGCCTGCTCTCCTTATGCAGCCGCCTAATGTCCTGATATTACTAGCTGTTAGCGCCGCCATTGTGGTTCTTGGCCATGGTCGCTACGAGACGCAGAATCGCTGTAAAACCCCCTAATTCAGCCATTTTGCCTATGTTAGCTTTCTTGCAAAATGGAACCTTACTTTGCGCTGACTTGCCGCGCACTGATGCTGTTCGGCTGTCCGACGTTCGTTGCCTTCCTGATGCCTCTCTGGTACATCCGCCAGTTGCTGTTTTGGTTCTTGTCCGTGCAACTGCGCTCGGCTGCACAACGCCTTTTGCTGACTTGCCGCGTTCTGCTGCTACTCGGCTTGCCGTCGTTCGTTGCCTTTCTGACACCTCTCTGGTACATCCGCCAATTGCTGTTTTGGTTCTTGCCCGTGCAACTGCGCTCGGATGTGCAACGCGTTTGCGCTAACTTGCCGCGCTCTGATGCTGTTCGGCTGACCGAGTTCGTTGCCTTCCCGACGCCTCTCTGGCACATCCGCCAGTTGCTGTTTTGGTTCTTGTCCGTGCAACTGCGCTCGGATGTGCAACACGTTTGCGCTGACTTGCCGCGCTCTGATGCTGTTCGGCTGACCGACTTCGTTGCCTTCCCGATGCCTCTTTGGTACATCCGCCAGTTGCTGTTTTGGTTCTTGTTTGTGCAACTGCGCTTGGATGTGCAACACGTTTGCGCTGACTTGCCGCGCTCTGATGCTATTCGGCTGACCGACTTCGTTGCCTTCCCGATGCCTCTTTGGTACATCCGCCAGTTGCTATTTTGGTTCTTGTCCGTGCAACCGCCTTTTGCTGACTTGCCGCGTTCTGATGCTGTTCGGCTGACCGAGTTCGTTGCCTTCCCGACGCCTCTCTGGCACATCCGCCAGTTGCTGTTTTGGTTCTTATCCGTGCAATTGCGCACGGATGTGCAACCGCCTTACGCCGACTCGCCATGTCTGGCTGCCGCTCGGCTGATCGAGTTCCGAGCCTTCCCGACAATCTCGCCCCTTCCACGAGTCACTGTCTTGAGTTTGTCCGTGCAAGGCAACCCAACTTTTCATTTCAGCCGAAGGACAACTCTCCACCGAAGGTGGGGGGCGAAACCTCCACCGTCCGGTTTGCCTTCATGGCAGATCGCCAACCAAATCCCATCCCAAGGAGAACACTATGCGTCGCGGAACTTCTCGCAGCAACTGGAATCGGTACGAACAGGCGCAGGACTATCTGGTTCGGGCGTGTTTCAACGAGCAGGCGGCCGAGGCGGCTGCTCGCAAGGCGGCAGTGGACAAGGCGGCAACTTCCGCCCGGTAGCTGCCCACAACTTCCGGAAGGTTCGGCAATACGGGAATCCACCAACCTGGATGTGTGGCAACACTCAGCCGTAGGCCGAACCCGCTCCACTCTGGTTGTCGCCAACCTGGCACAACTTCTCTGTCAGCACTTGCACTCGCAAACCAGAACGGCCGTTCCCTCGTGAGTGAGGCGGCCACAAGGAGTCCATCGTGCAAACCATTCAGGCGCATGTGAGCGCCAGGATTCTCAACAAGGCGGATCGGCTGTTTACGAACAGGCTCAGCCAGGTCTTTGTGGAGTTGCTCCAGAATGCCCGGCGCGCCGGCGCGTCTCTTGTCTCCGTCACCACCAACCCCGGAGCCGCCGCCGGAACCACCCGCATTACCTTTACGGACAATGGCTCCGGCATCGACGACTTCAACAAACTGCTCTACCTGGGCGAGTCGGGCTGGGATGAGGCAGTCGAGCGCGCCGAGGATCCGGCCGGCATGGGCCTCTTCGCGCTCCTGCATAGCGGGGTCACGGTGAGCAGCCGCGGCAAGACTGCGACCATCACCACCGAGGCTTTCCTGGGCAAGGAACCGGTACAGGTCCGCGACCAGGACACTCCCGACCCCGAAACGGGAACAACCCTGGTCTTCATTCGCGAGGAGGCAGAGACGAGCATCAAAGAAACCCTCCAACGCGTCGTGCGCCACGGACCCGTAGACGTTCTGTTCAACGGCGTCGTGCTGGGACGGCAGGACTTCCTCGCCGGCGCCGCGTACATCAAGGAAGTGGACGGCGTGCGTATCGGCGTCTTTCTCGGTGATTCCGCGCCGTGGGAGACGGTGAATTTTCACGGCAACGCCATCCGCGTCACCCTGTTGGAGCGCGACCTGGGGAAGATTGTGCTCTCACCAGCACACATTACACCGCTTAATATCACCGCGCGCGTTGACATCGTGTCCACCACGAGTTTGCACTTGAAGCTTCCCGACCGCACTGACCTTGTCTACGACCAGGCGTTCAGTGTGCTGCGGAGGCAGGTGCGGAGGACGCTCCTCGAATACCTGGCAACCGTAGACGAGCACATCGCGCCTTTCCCGGTATACAAGGAAGCGTTGGATCTCGGCATCTTCCTGAAACCGGCCGTCGCGTACCTACAGCCATTCTTCGTCTCAGCGCAGGACAGCAACTCGGGACAGGAGCCGTTCGATGGCGACCAGTGTGACTACCACCCCAGGGTGTACGAGGCGGCCGAGTGCACTCTCGTGACGCTGGATAACGACACCTGCGAAACTGCTTCCTTCACTTTCGACCTGGGGTCCAGGGACCGCCAGCTTCCGGGAAGTCTAGTGCCGGTGCAACTGGAGCGCGGCTTCGAGGGCTACGAATGGTACGACAGCATGGCCCGTTGCCACAACTTCAAGCTGACCATCGACGACAAACCAGCCGAAGATGCTGCTCCAATATCGGACCTGACGCTCGTCGGCAGCATCCAACTGTCCTTCGATCTTGAGCGGTCCGGCGCCGCCCCCGAGCAGATTGTGTGGGACCTGCCGTTTGCAGGTTGGAGCCAGGATAGCCAGGACGAAGCCATCCTCTTCATCACGCGCGACAGCGAGTGGGCGAAGACCGGCTCACCTTACCAGCCCTTCAGCCTTATCGATGCTGCGCAGCATCTCGCCTTCTACCCGAGTGACGACCCTGACGCCGACAGCGTGGAAACCCAGCAGGAGTACTTCTGGCGCGGCTACGAGAAAAGCATCGTCGACACGCTCGGCGGTTCGATTGCCGCCGCGCGCCTGGCCTTGTCGCGCGCGCTCGACTGGGACCTCACCACGGCGCTCGACCACGCCAGCCTGTCCGAGGTCCGGCTCGTCCGGAAGGAGAACGGGAAGTGGGAGGCAGAGATTCCCAACGCTACCTAAACCCAACCTGAACAGCCAAGCCGGTCGTCCAACCAGGGCGGCCGGCTTGAGTCCACCAACCCCTACCGCTATTCACTGTTGCTATTCCGGAGATCGCCGTGCTCGCAACCAATCACGTTCGCACAACCATCCTTCCCAATGGCCTGACCGTTCTCACCGAGCGCATGGAACATGTCCGCTCCGTGTCCATGGGAGTTTGGCTCACAACCGGCGCGCGCCACGATGCACCGGAACTCAATGGTCTTTCACACTTCGTCGAGCACATGGTCTTCAAGGGCACCACCACCCGGTCGGCACGGCGCATTTCCCTGGACACCGATGAACTCGGTGGATACATGAACGCTTTCACGGCGCAGGATATGGTAGCCTTTCACGCCACTGTTCTCGATACTCACGTAACTCGCGCGCTCAACCTTCTTGCCGACCTCATCCTGAACCCTGAGTTTCCCCCTACGGAGATCGAGCGCGAGCACGATGTCATCCTCGAAGAAATCAACGCGACTCAGGACGACCCGGTGTACCTTGCCCATGATGCCTTTATCCGGACACTCTGGAAGGGCGATCCGATCAGCTTACCAATCGGCGGCACGCCGGAGACATTGGGCTCTTTCACCCGTGACACGCTCGTGCGTTATGCAAAGGATCACTTCACTGGCCGGAATATGGTGTTCGTCGCTGCCGGCAACCTCCAGCACGACGATATGGTGGTAAAGGTGCAGCAGTGCTTTGGCCGCGCCCCGGCCGGCACACCCCTTCCCTGCGGTACGTTCCCCAAAGCATCTGCGGGAAGCACACTGATCGACAAGCCGAGCGAGCAGGTGCAACTGCTCATCGGCGTTCCTGCTCCGCCGCTCACCGATGCCCGGTACTTTACCGCGCACCTGGCGGCCATGCTACTGGGGGGCGGACCAAGCTCTCGCCTCTTCCAGTCCGTCCGTGAACAGCGCGGCCTGGCCTACTCCATTACCGCGGACTACATGCCCTACCACAACACCGGGTACTTCAGCGTGTATTGCGGCACTTCTCGCACCCGGGTCAGGCCGGTCCTGGACCTCATCCTTCAGGAGTTGCACTGCCTGAAGAAGGAACCCGTCTCACTAAGCGACCTCAGGCGCGCAAAAGACCAGATCCTCTCTAACCAGATCATCGGGTTGGAAACAACCACTGCCAGAGCAAACGCACTGGGAGGGCAGTTCCTGTCATTCAGCCGTGCCGTCAGTATGGAAGAGAGACAGGCGGCAATCGAAAGCGTCACCGAAGACCAGGTGATGCTGCTTGCGAACGCATTGTTCGACTCAGGCCGGATGGCCCTCGCGCTCGTTGGAGATATTCAAGGTCTGGAACTCGCGCTCGGCCGTCTGGATTGCTAACCACCCCGGCGCCGGTATAAGGCGTTGCCTGCCGGACAGATCACCTGCCCGGCATCCCATCCCCGTCATTTCATCTGATTCCACAACCACCTGTGCCTGGGCTTCACTGTCCGGGCCAGGCCCGTCTGTACGTGTCCTAGCACTGCGGTTGGCCGACCTGGCTGATCGCGCATCCCGTCACTTAGGAGATTGCCATGCGGTTTTCGTATCGTTCGTCTTTTGGGCCTCGGCGTATCACGCCGACCGCCACCCGCTCACCCTTCCCGTTTACCCCGCCGGCAGTGTTCGCGGATATGCCGCGAATCATCCGCCCGACATTCTCGTTCCCGCCGCGGAAACCATTCTTGCGGGGGTTCTAGACGCTCCCATTCATCAGTGAGTGGCGGGTGCACCGTTCGTGCCTCGGCCACCTACCCGGCTAAAAGAGGTCACCACCGTGTTCGATGAGAAACGCGCACAGTTCGAGGGTGGTGTGGGTGTTGCCCTATCCGCCCTCGCAAGCATCCCTGTCCTGCCAGCTGATCGCAAAGAACTTGCAGTCACGATTGCCAGCGCCTCCTTGGGCGTCGGCGTCCTGGCAGCCACCCGCTTCGTCGAAGCGCTCCTCGACCAGCTCTCAGAGCCAGTCGGCGAACCTACCGATTACCTCGTGGACGAAGCGGCCTAAGACTCCCAACTCAACATCCAGCGGCTGGGCCGTTCGGCCCGGTTGCAATCCATTCACCAGGTGACAGGGGAATCTCCGATGGAGATGCGTGGCAACACTCCGCCCTGCGCTTAGAGACAACCTGGCTGGCTCGGACCCGAGAGCCAGCGCGAGGAGATCGCCATGAATGTTGAGTACAGTTTCTGGACTACCGTGAGCGGCAAATCCCCCATGAAGGTGCTCTATGAACTCATGCGCAAATCGGAGGGGGTCCTGCAGCGGCTCGAGGAGACGCACAACGGCTTCGTTTTGGCGACCTCGGTTCCAGGCCAAGCGAACTCCGGCGCTATCTATATATATGACAGGCTTTGTGGCGCGTTGTTCATGCTGGTGGTTGACGGCCGCGACGACGATTTCAGCCGCCGTGAGATCGGCTGCCTGGTACCGGCGGTTATCTCGCACCTCAATGCGCCCGACCGTCCGCGCTCCGTGCACCACCGGCCCCGCCGCAGAAACCGGAAGGCTCGCGCCGGAGCGGCATCCACTGCCGCAGCGCGTTCGGGAGCTGCCACCGTTGCACGGTAACCACGTTGGCCACCCCAGCCAGGAGGAGCGACAAACTTCTCCTGGCGAAACCCAACCGAGAAGGGATGCACTTATGCCGGCGCCCCCACAGGTCTGCGCCAGTCTGCCGGTTTTGCAACAGGAGACCGCCCATGCCCACCCATACGACCGCGGCGATCCTGCCGGTTACCCGTGCCCAGGCCGCCGAATACATGATTCTGTTCGTGAACCGCAGATCCTACCTGCGCCAGAGCCATTACCCAAGCAAGAAATCCGGGCGCTTCTACTTCTACAAGGTGTGCGACCGGGTGTCGAAGCAGCCTCTCAGCATCGACACTGCAACCGTACAGAACCATCTTGCAGGCCATCTCACCATCGGTGTCTACGCAATCAATCCCGATTCGCAATGCTCGAAGTGGATTGTGATCGATGCAGACTACGCCGACGCTCGTAGCGATCTCCTCCGGCTCCAAGAGGCTTTCCGTGAAAACGGCATCGAGGCCCTGATTGAACAGTCCCGCCGCGGAGGCCATCTCTGGATTTTCCTGGCGGAACCATTGCCCGCGAAACTCTGCCGGCTCTATGTCCTGAATGTCGCGCGCCGCCTCGGTATCGCGATCAAACAGAACAAGGAGGACGGGATCGAGGTATTCCCGCGCCAGGACGAACTCCAGCCCGGCGAATTCGGAAACGCAATCCGCGGACCTCTCGGGGTCCATCGCGCCAGCATGGAACGCTACTGGTTTGAGGACGCCGAGCCAACCCTTGAAGCGCAGCTTCAGTTGCTTTGCCAGGTCAAGCGGGTCACACGGGAAGAACTCGAAACCCTCACCGCCGGAATGTCACCCATCCCGGCCCCAGTCCCCGCGATGCCTTGGGTCCAATCGTCTGCCGTTGAAGGCAAGAACCATGGCTTCCATATCCTCAGCTACATCCGCACCCACCGGCGCAGCGGCAAGAACTACGTCGCCCAGTGTCCGTCGTGCGCCCAACGCGGCGAGGACCGCCATGGAACTCATCTCTCGATCTCCGTTGCCGAACCCCGCATGTACCACTGCTGGGCCGGCTGCACCAAAGAGATGGTCCGCTCTGCTCTCGGATGCCCCATTCCTTCCAGCGCGCGAATTGCGCAAACCGCGTGACTAGCGCGTGGCTTCGGGACGGCTCGCGACTACACCACTACGACCCCTGATTGGCGCGCGGGAGCACCCACGCGGCAGATGATTGCCTTCATGCGGAAGCGATCATCGTTACCCAACACCAACAACATGCCGGCATCCGCGCGTCCTGCGACGCCAACAGATGCTGTGCGCCCAACGAGGCAATCATGACAATCGGCACGAAGAGCGTTCTGTTCGGCGCTCATCAGCTTCTTCTCCATCCCATCCTGATCGCCGTCGCTTGGTTGAGGCTGTTTGGGCCCCCGCTCGACCCGCGGCTGTGGTTTGCCTTCTTCCTTCACGACATAGGCTACATCGGCTGCACGGACATGGACGGGGCCAGCGGCGAGCGCCATCCAGAGCGCGGAGCACGCGTGATGCGCGTTCTGTTCGGGGACAAGTGGGGCGAATTCACCCTGCTGCACTCCCGCAGCTACGCAAAGGCCTGCGGCCGGCCCGTATCGCAACTCTGTCTTGCCGACAAGCTGGCCACCGCCATTACTCCAGCATGGCTGTATCTTCTCTTGGCGTGTCTGACCGGAGAAATAGCCGAGTACATGTACAACACTTCCGTCCAGCAGGACGATCAATTTCACAGCAGGATTGGGGCCAGAACAGGCGACGTGGGTGTGTGGTTTGAGGAGTTGCGTATCTTCAACCACCTGTGGATCAAACGGAGCATGGAGGCAGCCATCATCCCCGCCCCACTCCGCGCGGCTTGAACTGAGAGGGTCCGATGTCCGATGGACTCCGAGTCCGTGTGTAGCGTGGTGAACCTCTAACCATCGCTTTCAGGGGCCTGTTGCACTCGGAGGTGCATGTGAAGTTTTCCCCTGTTAGGCATCATTTCCTCATCGAGGCCCCGGACAGGGCAACGGCCCAGCCTCTCAAACAGCGTCTCCAGGAGAATCATCCCATGGCCGATTGGAATGGCACAGCCAGAACCAACTATTTTCAAGTCACCGACGAAGCGAAGTTTCGTGAATGGGCGAAAGTCCGCACACTGCACGTCTTTACCAAGGACGCTGGCGGCACAACTCTCTTCGGCGTCTACTCGGAAACAGATGACGGTGGTTGGCCCACAAACTCCTGGCGCGACGACGAGGATGCGCCCATTGAGGTTGACGTAGTGGCTGAACTGGCCGCGCATCTTGCCGAGGGACAGTTAGCCGTTCTAATGGAGAGCGGCCACGAGAAGTGCAGCTACGTCGACGGCAACGTAGTCGCAGTGGACCACGCCGGCAATCGGGTTGCAATTGAACTCAGGGACATCTACGACCTGGCCGCGAAGACTTTCGGCATCCCGGTCGAACAGATCACGGAATGCACGTACTAGGAAGCGGCAGTACTTCCGAGCACTTCCGAGCGCGGCGTGCTAGATCGCCGCCAGCAATGAGTTGGATAGCATCGTGGCCCATCACCGCGATGCCTCCGGGGGCGGCCCAGTATGGCATGCTGGGCCGCCGCATTTTCCCGTTGCTCCCACCAATTCCGTCACCAAGCCGCACTCTTTTCTCGCATCATAGGAGTTTTTCGCATATGAACAGTCTCTTCATCACGTTTGAAGGCTGCGACGGCCTCGGCAAAAGCCGACAGGCGGAGATGCTGCGCTGGGAGCTGGAAGGCCGCGGCCACCGGGTATATTTCACGAAGGAGCCGGGCACAAAATTCGGTTGCGGCTCCCCGCTGGGCGCAGTAGTGCGCGAAGCGGTCTTCCATCTGGAGGACTCCGGGCGGACCCTGCCCGAGGGCGCGCAACAGCTCTATCTGCTTCTTGACCACATCGACAACGTATCGCGCCTGGAACCGCACCTGCGCGCCGGACATACCGTAGTCTGCGACCGCTATTCGGATTCCGCGTTCGCCTATGCGGCAGTCTATAACCCGCCCACGCCTGATTCGATCCTGAGATTGTGGGAGCAATATCGCGGGCCTGCGCCGGACATCACTGTCTTGTTGGTCGCCCAAGGCAATGTGGTCGATGACGGAGCGGGCGGGTGCTATGCGGATATCGGCTGGGCTCTCGACCGCGCGCGGAAGCGCCTCGGCGCCGAAGCCGGCAAACAGAGCGGCAAGGCGTGGAACGACCACTACGCCCAGCGCCTCGTGCAGCGCGTCTATCTGAAGCTGCTGGCTGGCGAGCCGCGCACCGTGCTGATCCCGGTCGAGGAAAAGGACACAGAGACTGACGTGCATCTGCGCGTCATAGCGGCGATTGAGAGGCGGCTGAAGAGGCAGCACGATCTGACCGCCTCTGGTCAAAGGAGAGGCAGGTTGCCGGTCGCGCTCTGAGCGTGTCCGGCAGCTTTGCCGAGACCCACCTGCAATTCCCTCGACCTCAACTCTCATTTCACATCACCGAGCTGCGCGGCTTCTTCGCAGCGACAAGGAACCATGCGTATGCCCAGCCGGATTCATGAGCTTGACGGTTTTTGGGATCGGGTCAGTTTCGCCTGTGCCGTAGTCGCAAATAGCGCCCGAACCACTCGACAATTCGATACTTGCCTTGAGATGTTTGACGGCGATGCTGTTGCCGCTGCTGTGGTGCGGCGGGCAAAGGCACGCCCGGACGGACCTTTGGCGCGAAACCTCTTCCCACGCTACCTCGGCCCCCGGGCACTCGCAAGCTACGAAGCCACAAAGCACCTCAGCCGAAAACAACTCGAAAACTACGCTGCTGATCTGCGTAAAGAAGCCATCCGCGCGAACGATGCCTGGTGGGCCGCCGAGCGTGCGGCCGGCAGGTTGCCACCGTTACCCCAGGAACAGGCCTAACGTCACCTCCTTGTTCGCTTTTATGACCAACAAGCATGAGAGCGGAGTACCGCGGCTACGGCCATCGTAGGAGTTCATCAACCATGAAGCAGCCAAATCTGCACGGCCCGAAGCTGGCAGACGTATACACCCCCGAGCAAATCGAGGCCCTGCGCCGCGAGCTGGTGCCGTCTTCCCAAGCAACGCCAGTGAGGTTTCAGCTCAACGGCCAAACCATCTTCCTGGAATCGGGCTACTTGCAGCCGAAGGGGATCAACGTCATACATCAATACGTGTACTGGAACTTCACCAGGGCGACGGCGGAGAAGATCGCCGCCGCCTTGAATGTCAAAGCAATCTTCTCCGAGTAAGGAGCCTGGTATGCCCTGCAGATTCTGTGGAGAGCAGTCTATTCATCCCCGTCTGCCTGTTTCTGGAGCCAGCAGCCCACGCTCCGATTCTGTTCTGTTCCGCTTGCGGTCATCTACTGGATAAAGCGGCGCCAAAAGCGGCACCGGATTTCACTTGAAATTCCGCTCTGTATCCCCTCGGATTTTAGTCCCAATCGATGCAGAAGTCACCGCAGACTCACCGGATGCACGGCCAGTCTCAACCGTCCAGTTCGCGGCGCAGGTGCATCTCCGGATCACGCTCGCAAGAGAGAACGGTATTTTCGTTTATGGCGTATAGCGCTAATAGAGGCAGTGCGCTATTAGCGCCTTGCTGCAAATCAGTGCTAGGCGGCGAGTCCGTCAATAAGCCTCACAACTGAGTGACCTCCACCAAGTTTTTCCACTCGCACTTGTACGACGATGCGGTCGATCATCGCAGCAACGTGAGTAATGACAGCTACTTTACGTCCTCGACTGTGCAGCGATTCAAGCGCATCGAGAGCAATGTCCAGAGTCTCCTGGTCAAGTGAGCCGAAACCTTCATCAATAAAGAGTGTATCCACAAACGAAGAACGCCCTTCAAGCCCGGAGAGCGCCAGGGCCAGTGACAAAGACACCAGAAAGCGCTCACCGCCTGACAGGCTCCGTGCAGCACGGAGTTCATCTGCCATATCACGATCCACTACATGCACCGCAAGGTCCGACGTGATGCCCTGTGCCAATTGGTAGCGCGGACCTATGGCGCTCAAGTGATCGTTTGCCAGCCGGACCAAGTGTTCGAGGGTAATGCCTTGAACGAACTTGCGGAATCGAGAGCCATCGGGTGACCCAATGGCGTCGTCTACTGCCTGCCATATATCAAGTTGCGCTCGCTTTGCGTCTATCTCCGCTCCGAGTGCTCGCGCTTCGTCTTGTGCCTGTTTATCGCGTTTCAGTTCGGACGCAATCTCGCCGAATCGTTGTTGCTGCGTGCTGATCTCCTCATTCAGTGTGTTAATGAAGGCCAACAGTTCCACCGCGCCCACTCTCTCGTCAACACCGCCACGCGCTGTTCCGAGGTCGGTCGTTCTGGTCGCCACGTTTGCTTGAGCGATTTTGAGGGCATGGTCGACCCTCTGTAGACGTGCCCGTGTCTCTACTCGATTGTCACTTGGCATCCTCAGGCGTTCTAGTACCCAATCGCACGAAAGCCCTAACTCGGTGCAGGCTTCGTTAAACGTCTTCCGCGTTTCCGCCGCGCGTCTCTGTGCCTCGATACTTGCCGCAACTGCTTGTTCGTGCGCCACGACGGCCCCACGGTGCGCAGATGCAGCCGTACTCTGCGCTGCGTTTTCCGTGCTCTGGCGCGCACTCGCGGCCAACCGAGCATCGTTGAACCGCCTGCGGTGCAATTCGGTCGCTTCACCATTCAGGAGCATAGCCCGCTGCCGCAGCTTGTTTTCCAGTTCTGCATTTCGTGTTGCCAGATCAGCCTGGGAGCGCGTCAACAATTCGCCCGTGGTTAGAAGGATTGCGGCGGCCTCAGTGCATTGAGGCTTCAGTTCCTGCACTGTGCGCTCAAGCGAAACAATCTGCTCCTTCAGTTCCCGATAAGCAGTCGCCTTGAGGTGCAGCTTCATGCGTGTACCAGCCGCATCTTGTTGTAAATCCTCTGGGGAAATTCCGGCGGAGGTTAGGAATGGATTCAATTCGCGCTCGATTGTCTCTATCTCACGGACAATTCCACCTAATGCTGCGACTTTTTGTTGCAAAGTAAGTTCGGCTGCATGATGCCCTTCGATTCGTTCCTGTTTGGCGTGCTGTTCTGTTTCGTATTGCGTTTGCGCACTGTTCCTCTGTTCCTGTACAGCATCCATCTGCAATCGAATCTTCTTGGCATTTGCAAGAGAACTTCTGGCTTGATTCAATGCTGATGCTGCTTCACGCCCGAGTGTTTCCAGCTCTTCTTTCGCCCTGGCTTCCAATACCGATGGCAAGGGATTTACCAGCTTGAAGGTAACGATTCCCGTAGCAATTGCCGGACGCAGTTGAGTAAACCCTTCGACTGCTCCAGCGATCTCAAGGCGGGAAGTACCTATGTTCCGGGCTGCCTCGCTGAGTCGAGCAGCTGCCGCAGCTTGTCGCCCACTCTCATCAGTGATAATGTTAGCTGCGAGCGCGATGGCGGTGTCGAGCGCTTGCCGCTGGCTTCGCAGCGACTCTGCCAAAGTCTCAAGAGCGCCTGTTGGACGCTCTGTGTCGGTAACTTCAAGGTATGGATGCTCTGCGGCACCACAGACGGGACAAGCCTCGCCTGGCAACAAAAAGCTGCGCAGGTGAGAAGCCTGCTCAGATACACTCTGCTGAGCAAGTTCATCGAGTGGCATAAGCTGGGCGCGGGATGCAATGTCCCGATCCATCTGGGCCTTCGCAGCGTTTAGGTTGCCACGCGCCTGTTCTTGATCCGCCACCGCCTCTGAATGCTTACGTTCCGCCCCAGCTAGATTGTTGGAAGCAATTGCCGCCCGTTCTGCAAGACTATAAGCCTCGCGCAAATCGGAAACCATTTGCGCGAGGCCAGCCTCAAGACTCTGGAGTCCGCCCTCATCCAGATCGTTCAGTTCATTACGAAGTGCATCCCACTGTAGTCCCAATTCTGTGCGCAACAGGTTGGCGGTCTGGATCGCGCTTTCCGCTTTGGTTACATCCGCCTGTAGATTGTCCAGCGCCGTCCTCGCTGTCGCGGTGTCCTGTGCTGCTGCACTGTGAGAGAGCACTTGCTCTTCATGCCGCTGAAGCAGTGCGAGCACGTCATCCAGTCGCTCTGCCAATGGCGCATTTCCGCTCAGTCTCTCCAGTTGTTGAGTGGCTTGCTCTTGCTCTCCGGTTGCTTTATCTAACATACCTTGCATACCGTCGAGTACGTCCTTCTGTGTTTTGGTCGTAGACTCAGCTTCTTTCGCAGCTCGCTTACTCGATTCTGATTCAGCTTGAGCGGAGACTATGAGTGCATCTAGACGCTCGGCTTCCGTCCAAACGGGCCCAAAAGTCTTGAAGACGGCTTCGGCCTGACGCGCATCTTCTTCTGCCTTTGCCAACAAATCCTGGGCAGCCTGCGCTACGCCTGCCGCAAGAATCTGTTCGCGTTCCGTATCTGCGACCTTCTGCACAGCTCCAGGCAGTGCTTTAGCGGCCTCTTCAAGAAGAAGATACTGACCTCGTAACGGTTCGACAGCATCCAACTCAGCGAGTGCAGTGAACTCTTCCTGGGCCTCATTCTTCTTTTGTTGTGCATTGGCAAGCTGCTCTTCAGCATGGTGAAGATTCTCCTCTGCCGTTGAAATATTCTGCCGTTTTTTCAACTCGTCAGAGAGCCTCGTACGCTCGCCTTCTTGTTCCTTGATCGTCAGAATAAGAGACTCTTGAGTATTTTCAAGTGCGAGCCGTGCATCAGCGGCAAGCATCCCGATGTCGAGACGCTTCTGGTCTAGCGCTTCTACCTCACGGCGTAGTTGATCTGTTCCTTGCCGCACGAGTGTGGAGATAGAACCATAAATTTCTGTCCCCGTTACCTTTTCAAGCAGTTCTGCGCGATCACGCTCGTCTGCTAATAGAAAAAGGTCGAAATCTCCTTGGGCAAGTAGAACCGTTCGGCGAAACTGCTCGAAGGTCAAGTCGGTTCGTGCCTCGACCTCCTTCAAAACCGACGTTTTACCTTCAGCGACGGCACTATCATCGTCCAAGCGTTTCAGTGATCGCTGCGGATCTTGCAGTTGTCCGTTAGCCTTACCCCGAGCGCGTCTGACTGCCCACCGCGCACGATAACCGATGCCGTCCTGCCCGATGAAGTCTACCTCGGCAAAGCCTGATGCGGCTCCGCGTCGCAGGATTGCCCGTTCATCGCTGATCGACAGTTCTTTGCCGCTCGGATCAGGGACTTTCTCTTGTCTGCCCACTGCAACGCGCGGATACTCTCCGTACAACGCAAGACAGAGCGCATCAAGGATGGTGGACTTACCTGAGCCGGTCTCACCCGTGATAGCAAAGAGTCCGGCCCCGGCTAATGGTTCCGCCGTAAGGTCCAACTCAAATAGACGCGCAAGGCTTGCGAGGTTTTCACCGCGAATAGCAAGTATTCTCATCGTCTTAAACCTCCGCCTGTACGCGATGAAATACATCGAGGTGGGCAACTGTAGGTTCTGCGTTGAATTTTTTCAAAAATGCCAGTTTGAACATCTCTTCTGGATTTCGGTCTGCAAGTTGTGTAAATGACTCAGCCACCGCGTCCAATTGGGCAGCTACTCCAGCAATCGGTTGCACCCTTGCTTCGACGATGCGCACAGGAAACCCCTCGGCAAGGCGATCCAATTCTTCTCGATAGCCCGAAAGCAAACCCCCACGTGCCAGGCGCACTTGCACGAAAGGCCGAAGATGAGATTCAAGGTCACGTGATAGTCCAAGCTGTGTCAAATGGTCGTGCAAATCGGCGAGCCGTATCTCACCCGTTGCTGGGAGGCGCAAGAACGGCACAGGCCGTTCCATCGGAATCTGCTCCATCGTTACCCCAGAACTGTCGATTGATAGCAACGTCACGCTGTGCTTGTAAGGCTGCTCAGTGGCCGAAAGCGGGATAAGAGAGCCGCTATAACGTACTGCATCTCGGCCTACGCGCTGCGCTTTGTGCAGATGGCCAAGCGCCACATAGCTCGCCTCAACAGGAAAAACGTCGTGTGGTACTGCGTGCTGGCCGCCCACCAGAATCCGCCGTTCAGCACCTTCGGACTCGATAGCACCCATCACATGAAGGTGGCCCGTGACGATCAGCGGTACACCCTGGAGCTTTGGCCGAATGCTATCAAACAACTCATCATATAGTTCTTTCACCGCCCTCACCACGGGCGAGCCAGCCTCGTCTTCCAGCCGCGTCAGATTCGGCAGGCAGGTCGCAGTAGGATACGAGACAGCAAGTATGTGAAGAAAAGCCTCTCCATGCTCATTGGCGAGCATAATGTGGTGCCGCTCGGCGTCGATCCTGCCGTCCTGCCGCCGCACATTTCCGACCACCCGCACATTGAAGCGAGCAAGCAACGGATGCGGAGCCTCCAGCCGACCGGCTGCATCGTGGTTTCCAGCGACGATCACTGTCTTCATGGATGGTCGCGCACGATGCAGCCGTTCAATCGTCTCGTAGAAGAGCCTCTGTGCCTCGCCCGATGGATTCTGGCTATCAAAAACATCGCCCGCCACGATCAGCACGTCGATTTCCCGTTGAGCAATAATTCCAATCAACTGGTCGAATACTTGGGCCTGCTCGTACTCGCGTGAATAACCGCGCAGTGTCTGGCCTATATGCCAGTCCCCGGTATGTAGCACACGAACCATAGCTCGATCACTCCCGCACCTATTAGGACACAACTACCCATCAACCCGCAGGTGCAAATTTGTTATGCCTACAGCGTCGGCGCATTGATTTCTAGCTCCAATGCCTCCATCCCTGCGAGAATTGCGGCGAATTCAGGAGGCTCCCGATAGAACATGTCGCGCATCGCCTGATAATCACGTTCCAGTGCTGCAATCTGACTAGGTGGAGGACTCAACCGGAATGAACCCGGCTTCGCCATGTCGTAGTGCGCCCAGGAAGAGTTGTAGAACCGCTCCTTGAATTCGACCACCGATTTCAGCAAATCCAGATCTGAAACGGCGACATGCTTGACCGGGCTTCCTGCCAACTTGAACAGGTCGTAGTAATGGCGCGAGTATCGGACTGGAATTATTCCAGGGCGATGAGCCTCCTGATGCAGGATCGTGGCCTTTTCCCAGAAGGTTCTCTCTGCATCGATAGCGACGACTGCACAAACTGGATCGATGAATGCGCCCGGAAAGGATTGAGCAGCATACGCCTGGATGGTGTGGGCGCTGGACGGAACCCAGGACGCAATCGGCCCAATCTCCAGCCGGACAGCCGGACGGATGTATTCAGCCGAGAATGCTGCCGGATAGAACACGTTCACGGTGTGCGGATCGTCTCCGTCGATACCTGCGACAACGCCCGAAACCCCTGCGAAGAGCTGACTCAGTTGACCGAGTAGCGTCCCCCTGATGTACGCGGCGGCCTTCGCATTCATCTCCTGGTTGTAACGACTCTGCTTTGTCTTCGATTGGATGGCTTGGTAGGGATCGGTGCCCTCATCGTGGCCGTAGCCAAGCAGTCGCCAATCGAGGATCAGGTCGATGTCCTCTGAAAAACGGTCAATCAATCCGAAGACTTTAGAAAGGCTCGTGCCGCCTTTGAAGACCATCTGACCCTTGAGCGCCGGTTCGGCAAAGATGTGTTTGAGAATCCAGCAAACCCAGAAGTCCTTTTCGACGATGGCGGGATTCATGCCGAGCCGGCTTGCCGTCTCGCTGAACAAATCCCGCCTGTCTTTGGGTGGTCCGGTGGCGATCCTATCCATGAAGCACCTATTGAGTGATTTGCTGGATTGCGCTGTAAACCCATCCCGTCGCCGTTTTGGTATCGGCCAGCACCTTGCCGCGCAGCGATTCCAGCAGCCACGCTCGAATCTTGGCGATGACCTCTGGAGTGATCCGCTCTTGGCCAAGCGCCTTGAGCGCCTGAACGATCAGACCGCTCTCCTTGAGCTTAACCCCTGCTTCCTTCAGGGCTGTATGTTCGAAAGCCAAAGCTGTATTGCCGACTTGGTAAGTCCTGTCAGGTCCATCAGATAAATAGACAGCACGAGCGGGAACTTGAGTGGAAAGCCCAAGAAAGTTCAGCGCCGTTGCGCCGCTGGGTTGGATGCGCCAACGGAACTTCCGCGCCAGAGCCCGCGCAACCTGGTCAATATCAGGGCTGAGGTGCTGATCGAGGAGCTTGCTGAACTGCGGATAGTCGTAAACGCCGCGAATGACCCGGCGAATCTCGCCTCGCTTCTCCAGCCGGTGGAGCGCCGAATCGACAGTGGGGCGGCCTCCGAGGTCCAGAAAGTCGCGCGACGAAAATGCCCACCCTCTTCCGGTTCCTCGAATCCTATATTCTGCCTTATTTTCAATTGTTTGGCGCATATATGCCTCATACATTCTGCAAGAAAAAATACCATTTTCCCCTTGCAAATGCAAGAGATGACCCGCATGGAGCGCAGAATAAGCTAACCGATTTGTCTATTTAATTGGCGCTAAACTCTTGTGGGACATGCGCCTACCCCATCGGCCGAACGTGCCTGATACCGGCGAAGAGGTTCCCGCGCAAGCCCAGTGCAACGGTCTCTCCAAGACGCTCAGGTGGTCGCAGATTTATTCGACTTCACCCTGCTTCCATCTTTTACAAGTGAGAGACCATGCACCGGGTGATTGACACGCCTCCGAAGACTGCTCGCCTGGGCTGCGGTGAGCAGCCCTTCCCGCAGTGCGTCTGTAATGACCTGCCTGGCGATGTCCGTCCGATGCGTCGTCGAGAGAACATCCATGACCGAGCGTTCTACGGAGGTGACTGGCATTCCCTCATGCTGGCTGATCTCCTGCGGTGTGAGGTCGGCCCGATGAATCACGATCCATTCGGGGTGCTCCCGCCGCAGCCGTGCCGACATCGGAACAGTGAGGTTCACGTGCGCAGGGTTCACATCCGAGATGCCGTAGAGCAGTAGTGCCGTTTCATGAGAAAGGGCGACGCGCTCTGGTCCTTGACTTGCCTGTGCCCACAGGACAGCCTCGCGGTACTGGGCAAACCGGTCTGCCGGAAAATGCGCGATCCGGTAGACCCCTCTACTCATTCGTTCCAACCGGCCACGCTGCGCCAGCCGGACCAGCACGGAGTCTTGGATTCCCAGGGCGCGGGCTTCTTTCGACGTGAGCAGGCCATCATGCTCTTCGGCAAGTGCATACAGCTCGTCCATGCGAGTGCGTGGCATGAATAGAGTATGCAATAGCAATACCACAATGTCAATATAGTTCCATATTAGAACGATATTGACGTTTCATGCGCCTGCTGATTCCGGCGCCTTCCTGAACCGACCCCTTCACCTTCGCAATCGAGAAACGAGTAAATCATGACTCCTCCCGCCCTCATCGAGGCGCTTAACTGCGCCCTCAGCGAACACGTCCCCGTGCATATTTGGGGCGCCCCCGGCGTCGGCAAGTCCGAAATCGTCCGCGATCTGGCCGCCGCTCAGAATTGTGAATTCATCGACCTGCGCGCCGTTCTGCTGGACCCCGTCGATCTGCGCGGCCTTCCCTGCATCGACGGTGACACCACCAAGTGGCTCATACCCAACTTTCTGCCTCGTGACGGTAAAGGCATCCTTTTCCTCGACGAGTTGACCTCAGCGCCGCAGATGGTCCAGGCCGCCTGCTACCAGTTGGTGTTGGACCGCCGGTTGGGAGACTATGTCATGCCTGCCGGTTGGGAGATACTTGCGGCCGGCAACCCAGCCTCGGAGCGCGGAGTTCATTTTGCCATGCCCCGCCCTCTGCGCAACCGCTTCTTGCATCTCACGCTGGAACCGGACCTCAAGGATTGGTGCAGCTGGGCCATCCTCCACAAAATCCTGCCCCAAGTCATCGCCTTCCTGCGCTTCCGGCCCAATCTGCTGCTGGCCCCCGGCGACGCAGTCGATGCCAACGCGTGGCCGACACCGCGCTCCTGGGCAATGCTCTCTCGCGTGCTCAATGCGTGGTACGCCCGTCATTCCAACCTCGGCGACCTGCTGCTCCACATCTTCAACGGAGTGGTAGGAGAAGGCGCCGCCGCAGAGTTCTTCTCCTTCCTGCGCCTGTTGCACGAACTGCCCTCTACCGACGAGATTCTGCTCAACCCCACGACCACGAAGATCCCGGATGACCCGTCCGTGGCCATCGCCGTCGCAACCGCTATGGGCCGGGTGATCAACGACCGAAATATCGACCAAGCCGGCAAGTACCTCTCCCGGATGGAGGCCGAGTACCATGTGCTCGCCATGCGCGATGCCGCCTTGCGCGACAAGGCCATCACCAAGACGTCAACCTTTATCGATTTCAGTGTCCGGTTTGCCGGTGTAGTGGCCTAAAGGCCACCACCCAGCACCCGCCAAGGAGCTATAGCCATGGATCTTTCCACCAAGGCAATGCTGGCTGCTATTCATATCAGCCTCTGGACTGCCCGCAAGCATGACCGCAAGGTCAGCCGCGAAGTCGCCACCCTCAACGGCGCAAACGAACAGGCCGGGCGCTACAACAAGCGCCTGTTTTGCGAAGCGCCCAAGCTCGACGAGATTCAGACCATTGCGGGTCGTATTCGCCAGTACTTCTACCGCGTCACCCTTCCCTGGAGCGATGAGGGGCTGCGCATCCTGCCCGCCGAACTCTACTTCGAGTTCAACGCGCAGATGCGCGACTTCGCGGCTGAGTTCCGCTATGCGGTTGACGAGTTTCTGGACGCCTATGACACGTACGTTAAAGAGGCTCAACCCATGCTCGGCAGCCTGTTCCGTCTCAAGGACTACCCGCCTGCGGACAAGGTGAAGGAGAAGTTCGCTCTCCGGCCGGAGATTCTGCCTATCCCGACCGGTGACGACTTCCGCGTCAGCTTGTCAGAGGACGAGCAAGCCCGCATTGCCCGCGACATCGACGTTTCCACTCGCGCGGCGATTGGAGACGGGATGCGCGACCTGTGGATGCGCCTCTACGAAGTGACCAACCACATGGCAAGCCGGCTGGCCGACCCGGAGGCCCGCTTTCACGGGACGCTGGTCTCGAATGTCAGCGACCTCGTTGAGCTGTTGCCACGGCTCAATATCGTTGGCGACCCCAACTTGGCCATCCTTACCGAACAGGTGCGCCAGCAGCTATGCCAACACTCGGCCGAGTTGCTGCGCAACAGTCCGGCAACGCGCCAGCAGACAGCTGCCAGCGCGGCCTCGATCGCGCGCACCATCGCCGGCGTCCTCGCCATCGACCAGAACCCTGCGGAACCTCCGCAGACCGACATGGCCAGCCCAGGGCCGGTCCCTAATGAAACAACTGGCGCCGAGGATTCCATCGAAGACGAAACCACCGCAATTCTGGACCACATGGCTGCCTATATGTGCGTTCCGGCTTGAACCAACTCTCGTTCGCCGTCGCCGCGATCAAGGTCTCGTGCGACGGCGAACACCGAGGAGCGCCAATGGCAACTATGAAACCGACCGCAATCGACCGTATCCGGAAAGCCCGGGCCGTCCTGCTCCTTGACCACTCCTTCTTCGGAGCACTGATCTTCCGGCTTACACCGGTTTCTGTCCCAAGCATCCCAACCATGGCGACAGACGGCAAGAGCCTCTTCTACAACCCGGTCTTTGTGGATGAGTTGCCACCCGACCAATTAGTGGGGGTACTTGCCCACGAAGTCATGCACCCCGCCCTTCAACATCACACCCGGCGCGGCAACCGCGCTCCGGGACGATGGAACGAGGCCGCCGACTACGCCATCAATCCCCTGGTGCTCAATGCCGGCCTGGCACTACCAAAAGACGCCCTGGACGATTACCGCTTCCACAACCTCAGCGCCGAACAGATCTACAACAGGCTCGAAGAGGAAGCGTCCGGGAATTCGTCGAACTCCAGCTCTTCTCAATCGCCGGGTTCGTCAGGCGCCTCAGACTCGTCCAGTGGTAGCCAATCGAGCCTGCCAGACCCCGGCGGAAACCAGGTTCCTCAACCGCCCGTGACGCCGGGCGGATTCGGCCAGGTTCTCGATGCGCCGAATCCCGAGGCGCCCGGTCAGCCTTTGTCCGATGCCCAGCGTACCGCTGCCGAGACCGAATGGCGCGCCGCGGTGCATGAGGCCGTGGCCGTCGCACGCATGGCAGGCAAGACGCCCGCTGGTGTGGACCGCGCTCTTCGCCAAACGGCGGAGGCCAAAGTTGACTGGAGAGACAGATTCCAGCGCGCGTTCGCGGCCACGATCCCGAACGACTACTCCTGGATGCGTCCCAATCGCCGCCTCATCCACGCCGGACTCTTCCTGCCCGGCGTTAGCCGGGAAGGCGTCGGCGAGCTGGTGATCGCCATCGATTGCTCCGGATCAATCAACGAACGGCAACTGGGCCAGTTCGCAGGCGAGGTCAATGCCCTAATTGATGAGCACAGGCCCGGGAAGGTCCACCTGCTCTACTTCGACACGCTCATCCATCGCCACGATGTCTATTCCTGTGGCGAGCAGGTAACACTCACGCCGGTGGGCGGCGGCGGCACGGAGTTCGCACCCGTATTCGAGCAAGTTGAACAGCAAGGACTCGCCCCGCACGCACTGGTCTTTCTTACCGACTTGTATGGTTCCTTTCCGGAGCAGGAGCCGCACTATCCCGTCATCTGGGTGTCCACCAGTTCACAGGTAGCCCCTTTTGGCGAAACCATCCCCGTCGACGCGGCCTGAAACCAACTGGGCAAAGCTCCGCAGGTCGCCTTATTCCGCCTTATTCCGCCTTATTCGGTTCTTCCTCAAGCTTTGGCGCTGAGCCCAAGAACCACACGGCTCCTCGACCGTGTCCGCGAGAATCAATCAGCCCAAGCCTTCTTGAATGAGGTAGATCGGTGCCAGCCTGCGAGGGCAATGACACGTTAGAGCCTTGGCGAATCCCTCGCAGCCAGACAAAGCGCTTGGAAGGCTGCACAAGGCCTTAGTGTCTACAAGCTGTTCAATCTACTTATCGAAAACAATTCGCTCTGAATCGCGGAGATCTCATCGGATCACCACCATCTCAGTTCGTGTTTTCGATCCAATACAGACGCAGGCTTTTCAGTAACGAGTGGATCAATCCGGTCGGCCTGTCGAGTAGCCCACTCGACCCACGCGCTGTGCTTCGATTGCTTCTCCGCGGGCCACGAGCGCGCCTTTTCTGCATAAGCAGCTATGAAGCGTCGCATTCGCTCCGCACGCTCCCAGCCTTCGACCCAATTGTTGAACTGTTCCAGTTTCTTTTCTTCTTCCTGAATGTCATTCTGGAGTTGCGCTCCCTCCTGTGATCGCTTTTTTTGCTCGTCCTCGCTCCGTTTGCGTTCCTCCCTGTCTCGCCGCATGCGGATTGCGGTTTGCATTAGTGCGGCCACAAAACCCGCAACCAGACTTTCAACTCGTTGCGTTTTCGCGTCGCTCCAGCGCTTCCGCTGCTCGACCCGACCGGACGTCTCCGCGAGAATGCTCAGCACCAGCTTTCCCGCGGGTTCGTATGTCACGACTTTGTCGTAATCCCACGTGTCCGTTGGATGCGGCACGCGTGGTTTTTGGGTGACAACCTTGCAAACAGGCTCCTCGATCGCGAATCGGACATGTTCACCATTGACCAAAGCATATGTTTGCCCTTGGTCTGATACTTCCACGACGAAACGCTGGCGCTCTAACACGGCAATCACTTGCGCCATGATGTGCAACGCACGGCCCAGAGTCTCTTCACTCACCTTGATGTCGAGGCCACCCGGTTCTCTCGGGAGAAGGATGCCGAATTCATCCTTGCGGCTGCGACTCCGAAGAAGGCTGATAGTGGATCGGACAAGCGGATGCGGCCGAATGGTTAGATCGACGTCCGGCGGAGCTAGGGACCCTGAGGCAAGGAGCTGGCTTACCGCAGAAAATTCTGGATCTTCCTGGTTGGAATTGGCCGTCCTTTTCGACACAACCGGAGAGCGATAAATGACGGGGACCTTTTCGAGTTTTGGCAGAGGCGGCTTTTTGACGCCTTGGTGTCCGTGGGCAAGCTTCGCCCAGTGCCCTCGGCCTGGGACCGGAACTGACAACTTTCGGCACGTTTTGCCGAGTGCGACGGCGGATACACCGTACTCCTCGGCCACCTTCAACACAGGCCGTTCCCAGACTTTGCGATAGAGCTCTTCGCGGTCATATTGTTCAAACATTGCGCCCTCCGCGCTCAATATGTCTCTCCCTGTCTGACTTCGTAGTCATCGGCCGGCCCCAATCCGTCCCGGGGATCTCCGCCATAGACTGTTCGGTCTATCCTCTAAATGAATCCCGAGGCGCAAAAGCGCATTGGCTTCAGACTTCATGTGTTCTCTCATTCGAGGCGTTCCCAGGAGCTTATGAACTGTCTCGGCCGGACAAGCGCAATGCTTCCTGAACAGTTGAAGCAGCTCGATTGTTACATCGGGCTCACACGCCAACAGCGCTCGTCGTAAGGAATTCAGTTCGTATGCGCTGTCTGGGCTCCAGATCGCTCCATGAGAAAGGAGTTCGCGCACACAATCAAGCGTCTGCCGTGCATCGTATTGCGAATATGGTTTACCTGTCTTATAAGCAGTAATCCGAATGAAACTGAGGTTGCGCAAAGCGGAATCCAGCGCCGAAGATCCACCATTAACCTTGTCATTCGGCACTGCACCGATCCCAAGCAGATACTCGAGCATTGCACTTCGCCCCCAGAAAGCAGCTTGATGAAGGAGCTCGGCTAGGTTGTCACGGCTCGCGTCCGGCTTCAGCCTCTTCAATACGTCTGGATTCTCTGAATAACAAGCCTCCTCCAGCCCTGAGGTGTAGCATTCCGGGTCTTCGGTGTACTCCTCCTCCAGCTTCGGACCACGAGAGCGCGGATCGGCTCCTGCCCACATCAACAAAGAGACCCACTTCAAATCTCCCACAAAGCAAAAGTGCCGTAGAGCACAATCAACCTGTTCCTGCAATTGTGCTGCCAGTTCTGGATGGGCCCGTTTATAGTCGATAAAAGCACGAAGCGCTGTTCTAACCTTCGCGCCGAACGCCTCAGCAAATGGGCGGCCATTCACAGGGTCCGCGCCGTGATTGAGAAAGAATCGAATCAGCTCGGGCTCCCAGGTGAGCAGAACGTCCACAAGAGGGACAGCCTTGATATCAGCCCCATTCACAAGAAGCAGCTCAACAATATCCAGCCTCCGTGACGACACGGCCAGGCCCAAAGCTGCGTCTTTCGCCGACTGAGATGGCTCGTTCCTCGCGATCAGTTCTATCAGGCTGTGGAATCCGGTCTCGACTGCGACTTCAACCAGGCTTCTCTGTCGGCCGCGCTTCATCGCATTGGAAATATCGAGCGATTTCCCCTCGGAGATCAACCCGTCAATGTCGTGCAGCCTGCCTGCGCGGCACAATCGAATCAACTCTTTGGCGTAATCGATGTCTGAGTTCTCGTTCATATTGCTTATGCAGGTGAAACATCAAAGTCTGTGCAGAACGCCGCAGTATATGCCTTCTGACCGCAGCGATGTCAATTCGACCCGGAGCACTCTGCATCTGCGGGAACCGGAAGCCGCGGCCACGGTCCCAGAGATTCAGGGTAGCTCGCATCAGCAGAAGAAACCCTTTCACACAATTCCTTGCCGGACTGTTGTCCGGTCCCGAGGTTCCAAATGGCATCTTCAATTCTTTTAGACTCGCACGGACAAACGGTTTCCCTGGCGGATCTCACAGCCGGCCCGGCGCCAGCCACCACCCTAGCCGCCGACGAGAGAAAGCGCGTCATCGCCCAGCTCGGCGAGCCCTTCGCGTTCAACGACGTCCGCTGGCGCGTGATCCAGGCAACCAAGGACAAAAAGCGGGGACTCGTCGTTCCCTACATCAAGGCAAGCGTGATCATCGACCGCCTGAATTCCGTGCTGGGCGAGGGTTGCTGGAGCCGTACCTACCAGCAGTACACAATAGAAAACATCCCGGTTACGGTGGAAGGCAAGAGCGTGTTGAAGGGCAAGATCGCCCTCATCTGCGAAATCGAAATCCCCGGTATTGGGAGGAACTCGGGCACGGGCGAGATGTGGTCCGACGACGCCAATGCCCTGACCTCCGCCGACTCCCAGGCCTTCAAGAGATCGGCCGAGTGCTTTGGCATCGGCCTCTATCTCAGGCGCGTCGAGAAACTGTGGTGTGACATCGACCCCTACGGTCAGCCCACAGATTGGGATAAATTTCGCCCTGCTGCCGTCGCTGCGCTGGCTGCCGCGCTCCCCCGCTCAGGCGCTACGAGTCCGACGCAGCCGCTGGCGGTTCACGAAAGCAGCAACAGCGGGAATGGTTCGTGCACGCTGCGTTCAGTGCCGTGCCCGACTACCCGCTCCACGGCACAGACGGCAAGTACTCCCACCCGCGACGAACTGCTTGCGAAGAAAGCCTTGTACATTCAAGCCCTGGGTGAGCCACTCTATAACGACGCCGCCACCAAGGCAAAGAGCGCCATCGCCCCGGAGACCTCCTCAGGCGACGCGGCCCAGCAGATTATGCGCTCCCTCAACGAAGCGTGCGACCTGCTGACCCATACCCGGCAGATCGCCGCCGGCGTGGCCCCCCAGATCGTTGACCAGGTTCTGGATGCCTATAAGGTCCAGACCTTCGCGACTGTGCCATCCATGGAAGCACTCGGCAACGTACGGCTCGCCCTGGAGTCAGCCAGGGATTGCGTGGCCGCCTAGCCGCAAACCCGTTTACGATTCCGAGGTCGCTTTCATTACAGGGGCAGACTGCGCGCCCCTCACCGCGTCCGGGTGGTCTCCACCGACGCCCGGACGAGCCTGATTGCCACCGACCGAAGCGAGCAATGAGGCTGTACATGCGTTTAGCTCCATAATGTTGCCGTGAGACCTCTCTGGTTGGCAGAATGAATCGATGACAAGGGAATCCTTTCAGCGAGTGGAACGGCGCTTTCCCGCCAGTTGATCCCATCAAGACGCTTGCACAACTGTCGATTTGACGATCCGCGCGCCGGGAATATGAAAAATTTTAACTCCCGACTTCCTCCATAAGTGCTTTGGGCTGGCAACAGTTGAGTATCCAGCCCTCGATCACATTCCTGAACACTGGCCGAATTGCCAGTACTAATCTAGTGGCACTGCCATCCTGTCAGACACTGGAAAACCACCAACGCAGGATATACTTCCAGTCAAATGAGATCTGTTCGCCAAGGCGCAGTTGATTTACCTGTGGTCCGCCGCCCTTCTGATTTGGCGGTCCTAATTCGCTCTCGCTTAAATATCGGATATGGCGGAATATTCATGGATCCGGGAAAGCTCCCAGACGTGGGAATCTTAACTCAGCTTTTTGACGCCATGTTTTATTTAAGCCTTCAGACGGAGGAGGGGCACCAAATCACCTGCTCTTGTGCCTTCATGCCTCCGGCGAGCAAATCGAGAAAGTCTAAACCGAAACCGCTGGACTCCACCGCCAGCACAGCGCAATGCACACGGTTTCCCCACCCTTTACCCTACGACACGCAGACTCTACGAAAACTCGCTCAAGCTGTCGACCCATCTTGCGCTGCCCTTGCAGTCGCCGCTAGGGATAATGGGCTACAGATTTTGGGAATCATCGACCAACTACCGCTTAAGCTGGAGCGGTTCACAAATTGGGAATCGACGGTGTGGGCTCCATCGCCGGGTATTTTCTACGTGCAAATCACTGGAGTGGGCGAGATTACGGTATACATAAGAGATCGAATTGTCGCGGTTCTCCGGCAAAACCGATTGATCTCGCGCGAACATGACGCTTTGTGGAACGGTCCACTCAGCACGTCCCTGAATCCCTACATTCGAAGATTTCAAAATGACATTCGCAGAGATGTTGGAGCTTTCCTTTACAAGAGCGCGGGCAAATGGTTTGAAGGCACAGATGAGTTATGGCGGTGCTCAGAAGACTTTGGAAGCGAACTTAGAGATATGTGGCTCGGAACGCTTTGCAGAGTTCTCCTGCGAATTCGCAATTATCGGCACGGTGGTGCCCTGATACTCTGCCCTCGGAAGAGTACCGGAGACCTCAACATCAAATACTCAATCTTATATCGCAGATTATACGATTCTCTAAGGAAATATGCAGCAACCCACATTTGCCAGCAATTTATTGAGACCGAAGCGCGGCAGGGGAGACTGAAATCTCTCCAAATGGAAGAAAAGCCAATCGCTGGGTTCGGCTATTTTGTCTCGCCGGACGGGCGCGAGAATATCTTCATGCAGGAAGTTCCGCTCCTCGAAAACGATGTGCTGTTTCGATCTTGGCATTACCTTGCTCTCCGCGCAGACACGCTTGCGGCGCTTGCTGGGGCAGTCGGGTTAGCCGCATCGCTATCGAGGATCGACGGCGCTATACTGCTACAGAACGGCCTCGACATCGGCGGATTCGGAGTCGAGATCAGAACAAAAGCGGATCTTAAGCGCGTCTACTTGGCGCAGAATGAACAAGCAACGAAACTCATTGCTGCGGATCCCCATGCGTACGGTACCCGCCATCGTTCGATGATGCGGTACTGCCATTTCCACCCGGCAGCTGTGGGCTTCGTTATTTCACAGGATGGGGACATTCGTGCTATGACAAGCGTGACCTCCAAACTTATCATGTGGGAGCAACTACAGTTGCGGGCCGGCACCTTCGACGAAGAGATGTTTCCAATCCAATTCGATTGGCCCCACAAAGAGAATGAGTCTCGTGAGAAGCCCTTAAACCGTTAGGGCTGATCAGTACTACCGAATTCCGAGAATGACTAATTATCTTCCACTCGCTTTGGTCCTGGTAAGCGCCGATTGCGACGCCAATCCTCAATGATGTCAAGCTTTTGCAGATTCCAGGCGCGATGCCATTTCGCAGTACTGATCCGCTTGTACTGACCAAAGTAGATAGCATTTTCTTGAGTAATAGACTGAACGTGATGCATGCAAAACCTAAGTGAGCGATTTGTAGACCACAGAAATTATTGACCGCTCACCACAGATTTAGCCTCGTAATGGGCTGCTAACATCACGAATCACAAAGTGCTCGGCGCGACAATAATCAGTCCCCAAATCCTTTGGCAGAAAAGAGAGAATGACACGTTTTAGAGCAGAACCGGCTGTATGAATCCCCATGTTGTCACTGAACCCCCAAGTAGGATCAGGTGCCCTGACGTCTTCTGCAAATCGAAACACGTCCTCGAAGAAGCGTCGGACACTATAAATTGCTTTGTCTCGAATCATGCGGTCTAGGTCACAGACTATCGTCGAACTGAAGTCCAAAGATGCCATCTTGTCGTCAGTAGAACGCATGCCATTCAAGAGTAGGAGGTCAGCTTCGCCACTATACCGCCAGCGCGATCTGTACTCGATATCGCTCCGAAATCGATCAAAGAGTTCTAGGCTGAACATCCATGGCGGGTCGTCATCGGTCACAGGCCTCTCCCCCGGAGTAAACCCGTAGCGGCTGTATCCAGCACAGAAGAAGTCGATGTGGTTTCCGGAACGATGATGAAAATACTCAAGACTGGGGACAATTTCTTCTCTTGCCAAACGAACTTCGATCGGCGCGAAGAGCAAACCAACCATCCGAATTCCACTGGTTTCTTTAACTGGATATCGATAATTGAAGGCGTTGGCTAATTCACGACATACTTCCTGATAATCCCACGCATGAATCATAGATGCCTCACAAGGTTTATGCTTATGAATATTGCGCTGATCTGTCTCTGCTTAGACATGCTTAGATAAGTTCCAGCCCTGACACTTAGTGTTGCTCGCTGAACACTGGCCGCGAGACATTGACCCTAAAGGTCTACTGCATGAGGATTACGCACGCCTCCTGTAAAAGTCAATTGTTTTCGCCAAAGAGTTCCCACAAAAAGTGGGAGTTCTGACACCGTGGCGCATGGAACAATTAACCGGTACTTGCCAACGTGAGTTACTTACGGAAGGCAAATAGGTATCCATAAGCGCCAATTGCGCCGCCGACCATTTGCCTAGAGACCGGTCTTGAGATTTTAGTCGCGATGCCGACTTGTCGGGACTCCTCTGAGAATCGGTGGACCCTCAGTTTTTCGGCCACGCGAGGCCGCCGACCCAACGTGTCGGTTCATCGTATGGCGTGAACATTTCTTCCTTTAATGGGTACTCGTTGCGCTGCAGGTCAGTAAGTGTAATCGACATCTTGATTGGCACTTTTCCTTCTGGGTTTATGCCTTTGACGTTGAGGCTAATGCTCCGATAGAACTCTTGATCCGGCTCTACAGGAAAGGTGTCGAACGTGCCGACAGTTTCAAGCCTATTTACGCGCGCGCCGGTGATGATGATTCGTCCTGGAATATTGGTGAATTGCATCAGTCCCTCTGAAACAATGCGGACGACCTTCTCACTGCCGACTTGAGCCCAACACCACGAATTGAAGCGCCATGCCGCGTTGATGACCGGTTTCGGCTTCGGTGGCTCTGTCGATGGAACGTCTAGGCCGGGAAACGCCCGAAGCATTGCCGGCTTCAGCGGATACCGCTTCCCCTTGATGTCAACAAGCGTGAGGTTGGCTTTGAACACCTTTTCCTTTTCTGGTTTGACACCGCGAAAATTGAGCAAGAGGGTTTGCTGAATCGTCTTTCCCGGTATCACTTCGAACATCTGGAAGTTTGGACCCGAATATTCGCCTCCCTTCAGTTCGACTCTGGTCACGAAGATGGACTCTTCCATGTTCGACGACGAGATAAACACCTGGCCTTGAAGTCGAAGAACACGTTCCATTCCTCCATCCTTTTGCAAAAGCCCACCGATTCCCCATCCAGATGAATCGTGCCAAGCCAAATAAATCGCAGGCTTCTTTTTGCGGATTGCTCGCCACCAGTACGGCAGGAGCAGGGTAATGAGCACTAGCGTAACCAGTAATGTCCAGCAGGGAACGCACGAGGTGAGGACGCGTGCGAACAATACAGCAAATGCCAATACATACTTGAACAGTGCCGCGAGCGCCGCAAGCAAAGCTATAATTCCCGCCGAAATGACTTTGCTCCAAACGGGGTCGTGCCAGATTTTCTTAATGAAATCGAACATTCGTGCCTTCCTTTTTCACAAGCCTCTAGCACGAGAAGCTGTTCACGTAAAACTATGCCGCTTGATCTTTGCAACACTGGAACACTATGCTGCCAACGTCACCCAGCCTAATCCTCCTCCCACACCTTAATAGCCTTGAGCACCGCAATTCGCTCTGTTTCTGGTACAGTAGATAACTCTTCTTGGATTTCGTAGCTGAGGCGGTCTATCGGCCGCGACAAAACATGGGTCAGCACTCCGAAGAACTTGCCATCTTCAACCCAGTAGCAGGTAATGGGGTCCCTCCCCGGCCAAGTATTAATCTGCCATCCGGCCTTTCCCTCGGCATCTTCATACTGGATGCCGTCAACATTGTGGCCGTCAAACACTCCACGACGCGCCATTTTTTGCGTTAGAGCTCTTAAACTTGTTGGCATCCTGCCTCCCTTCTAGCCTTGCGTATGATTGAAGGATAATATAACCGTTGCCGACCGTAGTGCGCACAGCGCAGAACACCGGTCTGCGGCCATTCTGGCACAGCTTGCGGGCTGGCTGCAAACTCAATGCCTGTGTAAGAGGAGAAACAATGACAGAAGTTGCACGTGTCATGGAGATACTAGACCAAGCCAAGAGGCTGGCGAGAGAATATTATGCCTTGACGCTCAAGCCTCTCGGAATCACTGGAGAAGTGGCGGAATACGAGGCGGCCCGTATTCTCCAGTTGGAACTGACCCCAGCCTGGTAGGAGGGATACGACGCGATTGAGCGCAACGGCAACTCAATTCGCCGCCTACAAATAAAGGGCCGCTGCGTTCTTCCGAACAGCAAGCCAGGCCAGCGCGTGGGCTCAATAGATAAAAGGAAGGAATGGGATGCTGTTCTCTTGGTTCTTTTAGACGAAAACTTCGAAGCTAAAGAGATATATGAGGCAGACCGTGCGGCCGTGCTTAAGGCTCTTTCGGCGCCAGGTTCGAAGGCAAGGAACGAGCGCGGACAACTTGGTATTACCAAATTCATGACGATCGGAAAACCCCGTTGGCGCCGGCCTTAGACCGTACAGTCACCCCTCGGGAACTCAGAGGAGACTCTAGGCATCCAGATTCGTCCTGAACCTGAATAAGTCCCCTGAAACGCCGATGTCGCCAGAATAGATTCTGGGTTTACGCAAAATCTCCGAGTCACTCATCGAGCAGTGCAGACGGTGAAACCCCAGGCACCCGAGTTCCGGGCGGATCACGGACGATCCGGAAGTTTAACCTCTGTTGACGTAAACAGGGCTTCACCTCAATTGGCTGAACCCTACCATTCGGTGACGGCTTCGCAGGATATCAGGCGCTTTGTGGATGTGTTTTCACTTTACGAGACACATGTCACCACCTGTTTACGCTCCCTGCTAGAAGCTTTCGGTAACCGCATCCATGCGCCCCACCACATGGCAAAAGCCGGACACGAAATCCCTGCCCGTCCGGTTGATAAGGAGCCAAACTTGAGAAACTCAGGCAGAATTCGGCTGGGGTATTTTCCTCTTCCCGGCCCCGAAGGGCCGCGCATTCGCGCGCGCCTTACTTTTTCCCAGCAAGCAAGCGTGCTTGACCCGTGCGCCGGAACCGGCGCCGCACTGCTGGCCGTGACGAACGGCGCCGCCGTCACTCGCTATGCCATCGAGCTCGACACTGATCGCGCCGAAGCCTGTGCCGCGGCCGGGATCAACACCATCCATGGCAATACCATCGAGGTCACAGGCAAGGTCCAGCAGGTGTCCCTGCTCTACCTGAACCCTCCTTACGATTTTGAAATCGGCGCTTCGGACAACAAGCGTATGGAGCAGGTTTTCCTTCAGCATTGTTACCGCTGGCTGGTGCCCGGCGGCGTCCTTGTCTTCGTCATACCGGCGAAGGCGCTTGCTTACTGTTCACGCACGCTGGCCGGCAGATTTGGCGACATTCGCGTGTACCAGTTGACCCACCCGGACTCGGTCAAGTACGACCAGGTGGTCCTCTTCGGTGTGCGCAAGGACCAGACCGACAGGACAGCCGAGCACTCACAGAACTACCTCAATGGCCTGTCCTGGAGGCGGCTCAACATCGACCCGCTGCCGGAACCCGACGACGGCGTCTGGACGTATGCAGTGCCGCCCTCCGGGCCAGCTACGTTTACCCATCAGGGCATCGATTTCGACCTTCTTGAGGATCTGTTGCCCCAGTCCAACGCGTGGCGACAGAGCCGGCACGCGCTTCTGCCGGAGGCAGCAATCTCCTGTGGCCAACCCCTGACGCCGCTGCATGGCGGCCATGTCGGGCTGCTCTGCACCTCCGGTCTGATGAACGGAGCCTTCGGCGAAGGCGAAGAGCGGCATATTGCCCGCTGGCGCACCCAAAAGGTTGTCACCGTAATCAACGAGGAACAGGGCGAGGATGGTGCTACTGTCACACGCACGATTGAGCGGTTCTCGCATGACCTCGCCCTCGTGTATGAGGACGGCCGCGTGCTTACCCTGGGAACCGAGGCTCCCACGGAAGACGAACAGAAAGAGCCTGCGCTCTTCAATGACGAGGACCCCACCGAGGATAGCCAGCCAGAAGCAGACATTGTCTCATTCCGCAAAGTAGGAGGCGAATTGTTCCCCCTCGGCCGTACCGTCATCACTCCCGGCATCCGCGAGCTGGCCCTTGAAGGGTTCAACTTCGGGCCCATCCTTGAACGCCATGCCAACGGCGACTGGGGAGATCTCTCAGACAACGATATCGCCTATAACGACGCCGCTCTCGACAGCGGCGACGAGAGAATCTTCAGTTCCTACAACACCGACATAAGCCCGGACGGCAAGGTTTGGATCATCACCGAAGCCGACCGTTCTGCGACAACCGTGCTTCTGCCCGCGGAAAACTAGTTTCCTGGGCGGCAGCCTCCCACCTTTCCGGCCGCCCGCGCCGCACCCCACACACCTATGAAAAATGGCCATCTGCGCTTTCTGCCTGTAACCTTCTACCAGAAGCGGCGCGACTCCTCCACGCGCATCACCGCGTACTGCGACCGCTATGCGGGGGATGAGAATAAGACGCACCTGCTCTCTCTCACCGCCTCCGATTCCGTAATGGCCGCCTTCACTGCGGCTTTGTCTGAAGACCTCAGCTTCAACATCTGTCTGCCGGGAATGGACGAGCAGTCCATCTCTCTCGGCACAAACGCATTCACATGGAAGGCCTCTATCCCCATGCCCGGCCGCAAGCAGCCGCTGCGCCATGTGATTGCTCTCTCGGAAGAGCTTCACTCCAACAACACCGAGACCGGCGTCTTCATTCTGCACAGCCAGAATGACATTGCCTGGGCGGTTCTTGTCAGCAAACTGGGGCTGCCCGCCTGCCCCGCCTGGGGCGACTACATGATGGCGCGGCTCCACGAGGAAAAGCGCATCGAAGACCTCACCGGATACAACTGCAACCCGGTGCGCATCTGCGCCAGCCGCGACGAGTTGCTCACGTGGATCGGCGACGGTGTACGCCTGGGCTTCCTGGGTTTACCCACGGAAAACGGCCCCATCCAGTGGCCCAACTATTCCCTTCGAGACGTTCTCCTGCCATCCTGCCAAAACACAAGCGATCCAGAGACCACGGAGTAGGCGGTCTCTGGCTGCTGCGCAGTCTACCTTCATGCAGGAGCGGCTTTGCACATCCCACTCATTCAACGCGGGTTAAGAGCGCCCCATTTGTCGGTGGGAAAATACACGCCAACCCCAGACCGTCTGCTCGCGGCAGTGCCGGTTATCTGCGTCTGAATTCTTGCCCTTGTTGAGAGGATTCTTCCGCACCCCCATTTCATATGCAAAACAATACGGTATTCGCACCTTTTCGCATATAATATGGGAGATGGCCACCCTCGACCAATACCTTGATGATCAGCTCGTTCGCGGGCGCGCCTACTTCACCAGCGAAGAGGCGTTGGCCGCATTGGGCCTTTCTCCACCAGCTCTGAGGGCTTCGATTACGCGGTTGGCCAAAAAGCAACGGTTGGCCAATCTCCGTCACGGCTTTTACCTGATCCTGCGCCCGGAAGACCGTGTTGCTGGCGCGCCGGACCCCGCTAGCTGGATAGACCCGCTCATGAGGTATCAGAGCATCGATTACCGCATCTCGCTGCTACGCGCGGCAGCTTTCCATGGCTCGTCTCACCAAGCGGCCATGACCTTCCAGGTCATTGTTCCAAAACAGCTTCGCGAATTGGAGATCGGCCGTCACCGCCTTCAGTTCGTCTATCAGGTACCGTCGGCCTTCTCCAGGGTCAACCAGCCTGATTGGCTTGGAAAGATGAAGAGCGAAGCCGGTTTTGCCAAGGTAGCGGGCGTTGAGCTAACCCTCCTCGATTGCGCCCGTTACTTCCACAAGGCGGCCGGCATCAACGGACTGGCCCAGATCGTCAAAGACCTCGGAGCCAAGGCAGACGCCGGCAAGCTCGCCAAGGCTGCCAAGGTCTACGAGAACTCCTCCGTTCGCCGGCTTGGGTACCTCCTCGACCAGTCAGGGTATGCGCCGCAAGCTGGCGCGCTCGAGCCGTTTGTCAAAAAGGCAAAAGCAACCCTGCTGCTGGACCCTTCCATCAAACCGCTTGCCGCCTCTCACGCCGGAACTGCTCCACGAGATTCCAAATGGATGCTCGTAATCAATGAATCCGTGGAGGCCGACATTTGATTCCCGCCTCCTACCTTCAGGATTGGAGCACAAAGGCTCCCTGGCCAACTTCCCAGCAGATCGAGCAGGATCTGGTCATCAGCCGTGCGCTGTGCGACCTGTTCAATGCGCCAGCGCTGGCGGGCAAGATCGCATTTCGCGGCGGTACGGCCCTCCACAAACTTCTATTCAAACAGCCGCAGCGCTACTCGGAAGACATCGATCTCGTGCAGACAGAAGCCGAAAAGATAGGTACAACTGCCAACGCCATCCGGGATGCACTGTCATGGCTGGGGGAAGGGAAGCGGGAGCAAGCTGGCCACTCGATGCGCTTCGTTTTCAGGTTTGCGCCGGAGGCTCAACCGGAAGCCGCGCTGAAGCTCAAGGTGGAGATCAATACCCGCGAGCACGGCAGCCTGTTCGGCATCCAACGATATCCATTCGCCGTTGAGAATGGCTGGTATCAGGCCACGACCAGCATTCTCTCATTTGCACCGGAAGAGCTCTTCGGAACCAAGCTGCGCGCACTGCTTCAGCGCCGCAAGAGTCGCGATTTGTTCGACCTGCACATGGGATTGCAACAGCTCTCCATGAACCCGGACAAACTCCTTGCCTGCTTCGATCGCTACCTGGCGCTCGAAGGCAAACCGATCACCCGCGCAGTCGCGGAGCAGCGCATGTTGGAGAAACTGACACGCAGTCTGACTGAGGACATTGGGCCACTTCTTCCGCTGGGCGTACGATTCAACGAAGCCGATGCGATAGCCGCATTTGAAAATGTCTGGACGGTTCTCATCGTCCGAATCAAGGGTGATCCATGGAAGCAGACAAAACAGGCAATTGAGGAACTGCGGCAAGGCAAATACCCCGGCCTCTTGAGTCAATGAACATATACTCTTCATCTGCCGAAGCTGATGACAATCTAGAATCCGACGTTTGAAAAGGATCGCCCCGCGGTGCGGCTTGCGCGAATCATCATGGCGACGAGGCTGCGCGCATACGATGGTGCGTAATTTTCACCGGCCCTGCCATTCCTCGCGCGGGGTTATAGCGCTGGCTCTTTTGCAGCATATCGAAGTGAGCCCGCACCACCAACACTCTCCACTTTCCGAGGTTCCACCATGCCTGAACAGAAGCAGGACAGCATCTCCTTGCGCGAACTGGTCCGCATCGCCGCCAAAGCCTACAACAACGAAGAAGACCTACCTGGAAGCGAGTCCGCCTGGGATCACGTTATCGACGGCAATGGGCGGCTGATCGCACGGGGCAAGCTCGGCGACACGCTGGCCGACTTCATCATCATCGAACTCGCCGATACCTATGACCCGAAGGCAGCCCGCGCAGATCAGATCGAGGTTGCTGTGGGCGTCATGGAATCCGCCAGCGACCAACTCGCCCGCGTGAATGCCGCTTTCTTCGCCATCGAGTAGTCCTCCACCCACCCCAAGCCACAACGCGAGTACACCTCCCATGAAGACCCTCAGAACCGTCTACGAATATATGCGGGCCTACAGTCCGCTGCTGTCCGAGCGCATCCTGTCCACCTACAGGCCGCTGCACAGTCCCGCAGATCCCGTTTCGCCGCTCTTGGGATTGATGAAGCGCACTCTGCTCCCCGCGCAGAAAATCGTGGTCATGGCTATAGCAAAGTATCTGCGCAAAGCGAACGCCTCCAAGATCGTGGGCGAGTGCGGGACCGGCAAGACGTTTATGTCACTTGCCGCCTGCTACGTTCACGCCAACGGTCAGCAGCACACCGGTCTCGTCATGTGCGCCCCGCACCTGGTCGAGAAGTGGGCCCGGGAAATCTTCAACAGCATTCCTCATGCGCGCGTCTTTCTCATCCACGACATGCGCAACGGCGGCGATCCCCGCAAACCCCATGGGGTTTGCGAAGTCCAATGGAAGAACGACCACCTGATTCGCAACGGGTGGGCGGGAAGGCTTACCGACCTGCGCCGCATGGGCCGCAAGGGATGGAAGAAGGCCTGTCCCGAACCGGCCTGGTTTGTCCTTGGCCGCGAGAGAGGCAAGCTCTCCTATTACTGGAAGCATGTCTTCAAGCTCGCCAAATCCGGCAAGCTCATGGGCGCCCTCGTTAATCCCGACTCTGGCGACCGCGTCTTGAACAGCGAGGGCGAGAGCCTGTACGGCAGTGACTTTCGCGACTCCAAGCGCAGCGAAGTCATTACTCGTGGCGCACAGGGCGCTGACGGCGTTGTCAGCGGCTCCCAGATGTTCTCGGCCTTGTGGTCCGCAGACCGCAGCAAGCTCCAGCGCATGGCGCCGTTGGACTACATCGGCCGCTATCTCAAGGGATGGTGGAACTACTCCATCGCCGATGAGGTGCACGAGCTGAATGGGGACACCGCCCAGGGCAACGGACTGGCAGTCCTCGCCCGCGCCGCGGAGAAGACCATCGCCATGACCGGGACGATTATGGGCGGCTATGCAGACGACATCTATCGGGTACTGTACCGAATGGATGGCCCGCGCATGGCCCGCGACGGTCTCGCATGGGGAACCCAAGGCCAGCGCGCCTTTCAGGAGACCTACGGAACCATAGAAGAAATCCGCAAGGTCAACCCGCAAGACAACCGTTGCAGCCGCGCTCCCAAAGCCAATGTGACAGTGCGCCGCCGTCCCGGAGCATCGCCCCTTCTGTTCGGCAAGTATCTCATGGACTCGACCGCCTTTATCTTCCTCGAAGACATCGCGGAAACGCTCCCGGCTTACGAGGAACAGGTCGTCGGGATACAGATGGACAAGAAGCTGTCCAGTGCTTACGAGGAACTTGAGAAACAGATCAAGGACGCCCTGCACGAATATCCCAAATCCGGGTCCAGTATCACCAGCCTCATGCTCAATACGTTGCTTGTCTATCCGGACCATCCCTTCGGCTTCAACCCGCTGAAGGCACTCGTAAGGGACGGGAACGGCGAAGTGCAACGCGTCCAGGTCGCCGAACCCGAAAACCTCGACGAGGGCATCCTCTACTCCAAGGAAGAGTGGCTCATCGACGACCTCCGCAAGGAAAGGCGAGAGGGGCGCCGTAGCCTGGTGTTCGCAACCTACACAGGTGAGCACGACGTTCCGTTTCGTCTGGAACAGGTGCTTCGCCGCGAAGGGTTCCGCGTCGCCGTCATGCGCGCCACCGTCCAGACAGACCGGCGCGAAGCATGGATCGCCGACCGCCTGCGGGAAGGCGTGGACGTCGTCCTCTGCCACCCACGGCTGGTGCAGACGGGTCTGGACCTGCCCGCTTTCCCCACGATCTACTTCTATGAGACTGGTTATTCGCTGTATACCCTGAGGCAGGCCAGCCGGAGATCGTGGCGCATTGGACAGCACCGCAACGTCCGTGTGAAGTTTGTTCACTACCTCGACACCTTGCAAGAGCGTTGCCTGCGTCTGATGGGCAAGAAACTCATGGTTGCCCTAGCCGTCGAGGGAAAGTTCACCGGCGAGGGCTTGCAGGATGCCGGCGACGAAGATGCCGCCGACATCCTCACCGCGCTTGCCCGCGAACTAATCTCCGAGGGCCGCATCGGAGAAACCGCTGACGCTGTCTGGGCCAGCCTGGCACGCGAACGAGCAAAGATGGCGCCAGACACGCATCGCGTCGAGATGGAAGTCCAACCTGAACTTGACGAGCCTTCCATCCTTGCCTTGCCATCACCACAACCCACCGAGACCCCGCAAGAGCCTGCCTTTGCCTTTGCCGGCGATGTCCTGCTCTTCCCGGAGTCTTTTGCACACGCGCGGAAACAGCGCGGTTCAAAAATCAATCCGCATCCTGTCTTCCCTCACAGTGAACAGCTATCGCTCTTCGCAGACCTCGCAGGGGTGGCTTAGGCCATCCCTGCATTCGCCGCGACCGCCGCCGCCGTGGCGGGAGAAACGGCCGTCCCGCTGTCATGCACTCCTCTACGCACAAGGAAAACTGACCTATGTTCAAAGAACTTCTGCCCATGGTACGGAACCGCAAGGTCACGATCATCATCAAGCACAACGAGGATGACACGCTGACTGTCAACGTGGTTCCCATCCAGATCCGCCCAGACGAAAATCCTGCCCTCTGCACGCCGCTCTCAGATACCGGCGTGACAGGAACTGCTGAGGATTTCGACCGCGAGTTTCCGCAAGCCCTCACTGCCTACGTCGCCCAACACCTTTCCCTGGCTGCAGCGCTGGCTCAGTCGGCCGCCGAGATGGAGACAGCCAGGAAATCCGCCGCGGATGCTGCCAAGCAATCTTCCAAAGACGCTTCCGACAAGTGGAAGAAGACGAAGGCCGGCGTTCCGTCAGGTGCGCCTCCGGCCACGCCGCCAGTGCCACCGGCCGCTCCCAGCCTATTCGATGAGCCCGCACCGCCGGCGCCCTCCGACGCGGCTTCGGCCGTGACGCCAGCCGCAGCCTTTACCGAGTCTGGCCCAGCGTCCGACGACACCGAGAATACAGATTTCGAGTTCGAAGACGGCGCGGGCGACGAGAACAACGAGGAAGAACAAGTTGCCTGCGTCGCTTAACGCACTCTCTCAGGTCTGCCTGTCATCAGCAGGCAGTCCTGAGGCACATGGCGCTGTTTCCACCATCCCGAATCACAACGCAAGCGGAGCAATACTCATGACACTCCAAGTCAAGGCTCTTCCCAGAGCATTCTCCTACGGCGGCTTGAAGCTTCCGGACATACCCGGGCTCACCGTCGAACAGGTGCGCGACCACTACACGACGCAGTACCCCGAACTCGCCACCTCCACCATCACCGGCCCCGAGGCCACCGGAACGTGCATGCAGTACACCTTCTCCCGGGCCATCGGCTCCAAGGGATAAATCATGTCCCGGCGCACTCCGGCTCCACGCCCGGCATCACCCACGGTGCATAACCTTCTGAGCGAGATCGACGAGCTCGCTCAGAAGGCGGCACTCAAACCTGTTTCCCTGCTCGGAAGGCATCTCCAATGCAAAGCCTCGCAGCAACGGTCTCAACTCATCGCGCATGCCGTACAGGGAGGCCGATTCAGACAGTGCAGGGTCCTGGCTCCGCCCTCGGCGCTTCTCCCACCCCTCGCCTAAGCGCACTGGCGCCCGCGGCAGCCCTCTCGCTTCCGTCACTCGCCGGCGTCCTCTCCTCCTACGAGCATTACGACGGCGACGCGCGCCTATTCGCCTTTTTACGCAGACTCGCCGAACTTGGCATCGCCGTCACTGCGCCTGCCGAGATTGAGAAACTGCGCACCTCGCCGCTCGCGTACGCTGAAGCCTCCCTCGTTTCCTGGGTAAGCGCGCAGGGCGGCGAGATGATCGACGGCAATATTGAGTACTACCTGGACATTTCGGTGACCCAGGATGGGCAGCTTGCAGGAGCGGACGCACAACAACCGCTCCTGATTACGGTTGCTGCTGAACAATGCGGCTATATGGTCGCCGGCCCGGCGCTCGAAGCGCTCCATTCCGAGGCCAAAGGACTGGGTTTTGCGTTCTACCATGTTCTGAGCGCGTCCCTTGCGAAGTGGGTGCGCGTCTACGACTACACCGACGCCAGAAACTGCGAAGACGGCATGAAACAAATGCGGGAGATGGACGACGAACAAAGCCGCGAGCAGTATGAAATTCCGGATGTCGAGGCCGCTATCCCTGCGTTTCTACGCAAAGCTCGTCTCAAAGTCGCTCGCTCAGACCTGTCCCTGCTGCGAAAGCACCAAAGCGGCAAGTTCGGCGGCTGGATTCGCCGGCTCCTCGAGATTCACCGGCTTGCGCAGCTTCCAGCCGCGGGCGACGTGCGCGAACTCATGAGCTCGTACTACGACCAGAGTTGCCTCCCCTCACTGCTGGTCGTCTTCAACAAGAACGACACCATCGAAGGCTGCTTTGACGACGAGGCCCAATGTTGGCCGGAAGCAAGCTCCGAACCCTGCCTCGCCGTCGCCTTCGACCCGGCAGACGCCGGACAGACCGCCGCTGCTATACGGTCCCTTGAAACGTTTCTCCACCTCAACCGCGAGCTCTGCTTGCTTACAGGGGAGTTCAACAAAATGGCGAAAGCCCCGGAGGCCCGATGAACATTGACATTCATATCGGCGAAAGCTACCGGTATCAGTTGCGCCAGGCCCTGCTGATCTACAGCGGGAATGGCGGCCACCGCGGCGACAATGCTTTCGTGACCCTGCATGACGTCCAGGGCCAGGACTCGCCCACCCTTGGCCCGGCCCAGCCGCTCTCCAACAATTTCCTTACCGCACTGTCCAACAACCTCCAACGAAATGCCGGTGTCGAAATCCTGCCTGAGAATCTGCTGGCGCGTACCCACGAGATGTTCGCGTGGTGGACGCCGGCGCAAACGCGACCCCTGTTCTTCGGCTCCCCCGATGGCAAGATGGCGGCGTTGAATGGTCGCTGCTTCCCGCAACCCGCGCTCGTCTTCGTGGTTGTTGGACACACTCTTTCAGTACGCGCTCTCAAGACAAGCCAGCGCCCATCGGCAAACACCGAGCTCTATGTGGCGCCCTATTGGAATGTCTACGAAGGCGGCAACATTTGCCTCGGCTCAACGCCTATCCCAACATCCCCTTCCATCTCGGCTATCCCGCAGTGGGAGCGCTGCTTTTTCGAGAGCGAGTTTACTCACCCAAACGGCGCGCAGCGCATAACTACCCACAAAGACGGTTTCGCCGGTCTGTGGGAGGCTCTTGCAGGCAAGGACCACTTCCCAGCCCACTGCTTGGTAGACGCCAACCAAACGCTCACCCCCTTCATCGAGAACCTTCATGCAAATTGAACACTCCATCCTGGAACACCTGCTACGCGACCGCGTGCGGATGCTGATTGTTGGCGCCGGAGGCACCGGCAGCGCCTTTCTGCTCAATCTCCCTTACCTCCACCAGGCGCTCACCGCATGGGGTCACCCGCGCGGCCTCGAAGTCACCGTCATGGACGGAGACTCGGTTTCTGAAACCAACTGCGTTCGCCAGCCGTTCTCGGTCTCCGACATAGGCCACAACAAGGCCACCATTCTCGTAAATCGCCTCAACCTCCTCTGGGGACTCCAGTGGTCCGCCATCCCAGGCTATTTCACGCGGGCGTGCCTCCGGAACAATGGACACTTCGAGAGCTTCGACATCGTGGTGGGGTGCGTGGACTCGCGCGCGGCGCGCAGGGAGATCACCGCGGCTGTAACAGCTCACACTTCCGGTGTCAGCTATTACCTTGATTTGGGCAACAACAGCACCTGCGGCCAGTTCGTTCTCGGCCAGCCCTTGAACTCACGCAACAGACGGCATCAGGAGCGGCTGCGGATTGTATCAGAACTGTTCCCGGAGATGCTGGACGAGGAAGAAGACCCGTTGCCGAGTTGCAGCGCCGCGGCGGCGATTAACGCGCAGGAACCATTCGTCAACCAAACTTTGGCAATCTCCGCGCTCTCCATGCTCACCCGCCTCTTCCGCTACGGCCGCATCCCCTACCAGGGCGGATTCGTGAACGCCGAGTCCGGCCGCATCGTTCCTCTCGTCATCGACCCCGACAACCGCCGCCGTCTCTCCCGCGCAACCTCACGGCGAAAGGTGGCCTGAGTCGCCTAGACTTGCTATTTTATTCGTGTGGCCAGGGCGAATTCCGCCGGGACGGGCGTATGCGCAATTCAAGGATCGGTCGTGGGTGACATGGAGACGATCTGGCCAGTTCACATTTACCGTACACTGGCCGACTTATCAATACATATCTGTCATGACGAGCACGTGTGATTCCGTTGTCCATGGTCCGGAATTCTTGCGCACATGATAAAGAAATCTACGATCTGGCGTTGCTTTAGCTCTTTAGAAGTAAGACATAGACACAGGCGTTGGAAGGCTTGTTAATCACTCCCCTAAACTCTCCTGTGCACTTATCAAATTGCCCGCTGCCGAGAAAGCTGCATCGACCGTACTCAAGATCGATCTGATACAAGTACAAATCATGATAATCATCTGCGTCAGTAACAAATGAAAAATCAATATGGTTGACGGTATGACCGAAATTAGAAGTCTCGAAGAAAAAATAGTCACATCCGGCACAAAGCAACTTTGGCCAGGTATATCTCAACTGGCATTTGAAAGTCTCTCCTGTGTCGGGACCGCTTCCGGCGAATGGAAGCCGAACCCGTTTGGAATTCGTCTTATCTTTTATCGACAATGGGCGGGTATTAAGTTGACCGTGAACCGACTCCGTGAAGCAGTTTGCATCCAGCAATGAAATATCGGTGCCTTGGGTCCCCGCGATCGTCAATTCAAGAGCGCCTAACCTGCTATCAGATGTATTTGTTCCTTCGAGGTTCCACTGGAACTCTAGATCCCTAGGGTATTCGCCAGGCTTCGCCCTAACGTCACAGCGAAGGCAACTCAATACGACCGGATTCCCTATTTCAGATGGTCTATTTCGGTAGTGTGCTAACAGAGCTTTAACAGAAACTTGCTGGCGCAGTTCTCTCAGCGCCTTGCGTTTGCGCATCCAGGGAAACGCGATCTCAAAGACAATAACGTAGATGCTGATCGCAAACATCACAACACCGATGAACGTCGCGCCCCATCTCTGGACATAAGCTCCCGGAACCTTCACAACGATCAAGTTGAATTGGATGATACCGACCCCAAGGAATATGGGGGCTATCGCAACAACTCCCGTCCAAATGCGCTTGATCGCTTTATCAAATCCAAATTGCACAGGTTTCACGCAATGCGCTCCCGAAGCAGATGAAGGGCCGCGCGCTCAAGGCGCAGGGCTCCAGAACCCTTAACAACTATCCGTGCTCCCTTGGGGAATGCGAGTTCATCTAACGAACAAATCAGGCGCTCGACTGACTCGAAATGAAAAGCATCCCCTGCTGGGAACCCGTTGCCAATAGCGCTTTTGTAAACTATGTAAGCTGCCTCTCCAACTGTTACCAAAGTGCCAAGTCTATGCACCAACTCCTGACCGAGCAATTCATGCTCCGAACGGCAGTGGCGCCCAAGCTCAAGCATTGAGCCGATTATGCCGATCATTTTTCCATCCCCAATAGCTTTCAAGCTGTCAACCGCATTCAGCGTTGATTCGAATCCTGCATTATATGCATCGACCAGCACTATCCATTCATTTCTACCGCGGAACAACTCCATCCTTCCAGGCGGAGGTACACACTGAGAAATTGCGCGCGCAACTATTGCGAGAGGCTGGCCAAATTCGCATATCACGGCCGCTGTGGCAGCTGCGCTGAAGGGGTAGTGTCTCCCTATGCATCGGAGGTCAACCGAAGTGCTATGTCCTTCATATTCCAATCGGCAATGAGTTCCTTCATCCGACACGTAAGCATCCCTGATTCTCAGGTCGCACCGCTCTGAATAGCCAACAAGAATCCTCTTCTTCCAAGTCGAGCTTGATAGCGGGACAAGATATTCGTCGTCACCGTTTAGAATCGCGATCCGCCGGTGCCCGGACATTGACTCAAACAGAGGAGACGTTTCTTCGTCAATAATGTTCTGTTTGGAGCCGAGCTTAGCTAAGTGAGCATTCGTGATTCGCGTGACAACCGAGATATTCGGAGGCGCTACGCTGATGAGAGAGGGAATTTGACCTTTGGCGTCTGATTGCAGTTCAACGACAAGGTATTTTTGGGTATTCACATATCTGAGGATGTCTACCGCTAAACCGAGATAGGTCGTACGTGTCCTGTCGCACAAAAAGGCCGATCCCTTTTCAAGCTTATTAAGACAACTCCAGATCAGGTGGGAAACCGTGCTCTTGCCTATGCAGCCCGAAACACCGATCACACAAATTCCCGAATCTGCGAGCCTGGCTTGACAAACAAACTTGACGGCTTCAATTGCCTTGGGGCAACTCAAAACCGTCACACTCGATGGGACAGAGTGGAGATCGACCCTGTCTTCAATCACAATAGTAGTAGCCCCATTAGATAAGGCTTCATGTATCCGATCGTGCCCGTCGTCAAAGCCGCCGAGTCCAAAGACCGAGTCTTCATTTCCCGTAAAGCCTAATCCGCCATCGGCGCAGTCATATTTTGCAGGATTGATTGCGATATACGCGCAACCCGGGGCAACGCGAGATGCATCGATCTCGCAGGACTCAATGTGCGTACTCTTGCCAGGCTGTAGCATCTTCCCATTTGTTGCAGCCAAGAAATCGCTGATTGACAGCATGGCTTTCTCCCGCATTCTTGCAACAACACCTCACCAATGAGAGGTGGTGATCGTTGCCAGCACTCGTATCCAAGGCAGTTGTCGCCTCGGCGGATGTCCTTGTATTTTAAAAGACTGTGATCATCATAAGAGAGTATACAAGCTTCCGTTGGCTCTCAACTTTCGATAATAGGCCGAAGAGCTTCCCCAGCTGAACATTTGGGCCATGGAACCTGAACGGACTGGATTGGTAACGATAACTCCCATCGCGACGCCCATTCTTCGGCAAATCACTCGGATTAGGTTCCAGTAGAGGCGATCTCCACTCTTCAGGGTGAATCCGGCACTGGCAATGACCGACCACCTCGAATTGCCATTCGAGTACGATCTTGCTCTCCAGCAACATCCACATCCCGACGCTGAGGGATGCCCTGCCCTGGCGCCGCCCATGCACGGCCATATTTGAATGGACCACAATGCACGAGAGCCGTACACCGAGCGTCTGGCCGCACTGTCCCTAGCGCCACCCATGGCGGCCAGCCTCCGGTGCGTCGGCCAGCCCCGAGCCGGGCCAATCCTTCCGCTTTTCCCTTCCATCTCATTCGATGAACAGTGGACCTGAGCGCAATACGGCGCGCCAGAACACCTGTTCCCGTGCCCTTTTGCAGGAGTCCGCCATGCCTTCGATCATTGAGTCGTTTACCGGCAAGTACGCTTTTCTGAGCCCGGTCTTTCGTTCTGCCTTCTTCTTCGAGAACGACCAGTACAACTCCCCGGCTGCCGCCTTAGAAGCAGCCAAGATACTCAGCCGCCCCGATCGCGTTTCTTTCATCGGCTGGAACATCCAGCCTTGGAAAGCCAGGAGGTTGGGCAAGAACATTCCCACAAGCTGGATGCGGCCAGACTGGAATGCTGTGCAGCTCGACATCATGCTTGATATTCAGCGGTCGAAGTTCTCCTGGCCGGTTCTGCGCGAAAAGCTGCTGGCCACCGAGGACGCCCAACTCGTCCACGGCAATACGTGCCACGACAATTTCTGGGGCGTCTGCGTGTGCCAGTCACTTCCGGCTGGCAAACAGAAGTACGGCATCAGTCCACGTTGCACCGGCGATGGCCACAACCGGCTCGGTCTCATCCTCATGCAGGTGCGCCAGGAGATTCGCGGCGGCCTCCACATCACCCCATTGGTGCCAAAGTGTGGCCCAGCGGCCAAAGTCACGACCGCATCGAATGCTGGAAAACGTGCGGCCTAATGGGCGTCTCCCGGTACCCATCCGGAATTGGCTTCATCTGGCGGCCGACGCCTGTTTAACTCTGCCGCCGGAGCCTGCGTCGAATCCCGAGGCGCACAGCGGGTAGGGATCTGTCGCTGCATTGGCCGTGCGGGATAACGAGTTCAGGGATTTCTTAGGGTGGATTTATGGGTGCTTATGGGTGTATATATGGGGGTGAGGCTGAATGTTTGAGACCGTCGACATCCCGATTACCCCGGAAGTGCTCACCCTCATCGCCGAGATCGACGAATTCAAAGGGGCATGGCGCGCGCTGGGAACCCTCGCTCCCGAACGCTTGAGCGCCCTGCGCCGCGTGGCGACCATCGAGAGCATCGGCTCCTCGACGCGCATCGAGGGCAGCAAACTCTCCGACCGCGACGTGGAGCGCCTGCTCGCCAATTTGGAGATCAATTCCTTTTGCTATCCTTGCCATCTGTCGCCCGCGGCCATCGATGCCTTCTATCTCCATTCCTGCTTCAACAGAAAGGACTTGTCGGGACTATTGCCAGACTGCATGTTGTCGAACGCGTCCAAGTAGGCTTCTGGCGAACTGCTTTTTTAAAGTATTCTTATTCAGAGGGAAATCAATGAACCGCAACGCTCTTCATCCAACGAGTCAGGTCTCATCGACACGTGTAGAGTTCCTACAATACGCTCACCAGGATTTGCAGGCTATGATCCGCCTGCTTGACACGAAGGCTGGCGTGTTCGTTACTTTGCTCGTTTTCTTGATTACAGGAGGGCTCCCACTCGTTAAAGATGTGTGCACCCGACTTGTATGGACCGGGCCTCCCAAGTTCATTAGCTGGATGTATGCGATTTCATTTCTCGCCATGATCTTGGCTTTCATTACTACGGTGTTTGCAGTGCATCATGTCATTCGTCCACGAAGCTCCGATCACAAGGGCATCATGCGAGGTGTGATGTTCTATGCCGACGTGCTCGGCCATTCAGGTCCAGAGCACTACAACGAAATTGCAAAAGAAGTCTCTGAAGAAGCGCTCTTAAAGAACCTCACTACCGGCATCTTCAACCTCAGCAAGATAGTGGAGCGAAAAAATCTCGCGCTACGCATAGCAAAATGGCCGACTTTTGCGACCTTCGTTCTTTGGGCTGTAAATACTTCAATCGCCGTGACAGTGTTAACCAAAAATCAGGGCATGTGACAACGTGAGACGCATTCGGGAAGGTTGGACGTCTCACTTGTAGACGGGCAGACAAGTGGGACATACAAATATCTTTTGCAAGGCTACCGCAAAGCAGACACGGTCACTTTTGCAGTCACTTTGTAGCCATGATGAGCTTCCGATTCAGTGAGCTTCCGTGATACCCAACGCACGGTCAACGGAGACGCGATCGACGGTTAGTGTCTTGTCGAGCTTGTCAAAGCGCCTTAGATAGTCGTCGAACGTATCTTTGCTCTTGATCCGCTCGCCGCGCAAGATTCTAAGCGGGTCACCAGGATCATGCCAGTCCAGAAAGATCGTCGGATTATGTTCAAATATTACAAAATCGTCCAAGAGTTCTAGTTCTCTTATAGTATTGCGCCATACGACATCAACTAATATGCCTTTCACCCGGTGCTCAGTGATAATATCCCGCGCTGCCTGCGGAAACTCATTGGGTGTGGCTGGTTTGTCGAGGATAAAGATACGATGCACCTTAACTTTTCGCACAACCGCTTCAAAGTTCGCATTCATGTAGTGAACTTCACGCGGATCGTCCACCCATCTCTCGATTGGAAGAGAGTTTACCGCATAAACATTTGACCCCGGGGGAGCGTTTCCGATTGTGGCAATCACGTGATGATAGTAGTCTGAAGGGTTGAGTTCATGTACGCCTAACTGGATGCGTCGGAGTCTGCAAAGCATAGAATCGAGCGCAGTACGAGCGTATTTCAAGTCGTCGTTATCTGCTACCTTCGAGAGTATATCGCCAATTTCGCTCACACAACCATCGATGTAGCGATAGTGCTTCGCTAACACGTCAGCCCTTGTGTCGATAAACAGCTTCATCATTACCGCATTGATCGCATTGAGGCCCACCAGAACATCAATGATGAGAACCGTATCGGGCTTAACCCAGTTCTTCAAGTAGAACAAATAGCTGATAGCGATGAAAACGATGGCTGTTAACATCTCAAGCCAAAATAGGATCGTCGACTTTTTGATCGTCATTATTAACGCTATCCTTTCCGTGTGTTGCCGCGCATGTCAGTGGGGCCCCGCAAAACAACTACCGCACGCTAGAGTGGTTAGTCGCTTTCGTTATCGTCTGCGTCATCCTCAACGTCACAGGGCCGAAGTGCTAACAGGTATTCCTGGATATAGATGTCAGAAAGACGGCGCGCAACAAGCTCAACGGTATCAACGATAGTCTTGCTTGAGCGTTTTCCTAGTTTTTGGTCATTGTAAACGAGAGAAAGCTCTGTCAGCGCCAGAACGACAGCATTTGTTTCTGTCCGCTGAATCAGGTTCCTGAATTTGTTTATTGTCTTCGCCGAGATGATCTCTTTCTTCACATCGTAAGCAACCTCTTTGATCTTCTCTAAAGTCGCGACCGAAGGCTTGTGAACATCAAACCCAGCAAAGGTCTGGCCGTATCCACTCCATCCTCCAAAGTCCGCAACTGCGTTTATTCCGAGAAAGTCGAAGATCGTGATCTGTTGTTCTTTTAGGTACTGCGCCGTCACATCGGCTGTTCGGATGAACCTAGCACCAAAGCGGGCGCACTCCTTCTCGGCTTCATCAGCGAAAAACTGCGTCGTATTGCATGCAATCGCTACTAGTGTGGCACCGGACTCGCAAAGCTGCCGCACGCCTCCGAGGACAACCGGCCTGACAGCATCCACTCGAATTGCAAGTTCCATCGACAACCCCATTTCGGGCAAGGAAACGATAAAGACCTTTGGAAAGCTCAAATCTCCCTCGAATAACTTAGAGGGGTGTTCGCGGATCAACGCATTAATGCGTTGCCAAAGCAGCATTCCGGACTCAGGCCCGTTTCCAGTGAGAATCCCTATGCGATGGACGGTAGGAATGTGCCGAGTTCGATCCTGTACGACATCGGCGACGATTGCCCCAGGGCATACTGCAACAACGTCAGCCGGATTGAACTCAATGGCGAATCGATGGTCCCCGAGATTTGTCATCATGGTGTAAGGAGGGAAATATGTCTTCAAAACGCTATCGTCAAAGATCTGCCGCACATCTGCACGCCGTGCCAAGCTAAACGGATTTACCCGTCCATAGGAAGCAGCAAAAGCCTCCTCTAGCTCAGGTCCAGGGAGCCGCTCATATGGCGCACCAAGCAGGTTGCACAGCTTGTCACCGTCCAGTTTCTGGTTACCCCGGCAATGCACGGCAACATAACGTCGCCCCTCTGCAGAAGCGAAGGCACCGACACCAGATTTCAACTCGTCGAAGAGAGGGATTCCGACATCACCAAGTCGTTTCCGATTCTGCGCTGCATCTGCACAACTTCGAACCTCCGGGTTCTCCGAAACGACATGCCAGATGTTGCGTTCTTTGAGGAATGTGAGATTATTCAGCACTTCCGATGGGTATTCCATTCATACCATCCTTGCCTTGTACCATCGAATACACTAAGGCTACTGATCACGCACCTACACGGTGTGTTAGGAAGTGACAATTTGCAGCAGGTTACGTGAATCGCGAAAAGCTGTGGTGAGATGCGCTCATCAACCAACTTCCCACATTACGTTGATTTCACCGTGGATATCGCGAATCATTTCCACGCTAAGATCGCTATAGCTCAAATCGCCTCTCATCTTTTTATAGAGCAACCAAGCAAGTTTGGTGGTCTGTGCTTCAATTCCCATATCGTAGGCCGGTATCGCAAGCTTTTCTTTCCTCAAAATCAGTCCAGGCTCGTTCACCTGGAAATTACTGTTGCCATTGGGCGCTTGAGTGGTGACAACAATGGGAATCTTCTCATTTTTAAGGAATCGAAATGCCTCTAAGTGGCGTTCGCTGGGATCACCCGCGCCGAATGCCCGAAGGATGAATGCCTTGATATCGTTCTTCTCAACAAGGGTCTTGAACAGACCCGGCGACATGCCTGGGAACTCAGTTAGTGATGCAATTCGCATATCGAATTCTGGTTCGCACCTCAGATCAGCTTGTGTTCGCGCCGCAGGACCTAGAGATGTCGTTAGATAACTATTATGCTTAGCTAGGTTCGTTTCGTTTAGGTTGATGATTCTGCCGATTCTCCCGACACTACCGGTATTAAAGGACTTGAAGGCATCATAATCGAATTCAGTATCCTTCTTTACGCGTGTCCCTGTAATGATGTGGCTTCCAAAAACGCCAAGTACTCCCTTGATTTGCGTGCCCTCTCTCTTCCACGTTGCAACTCGAATCGCATTTTCAAGATTAAGTAAAGCATCAGACCCTGGGAGGCCTGCGGGAACTTGCGAACCAGTAAGAATGATTGGCTTATTTGGGTTCGCAAGAGCAAACGAGAGGGCAGCGCAAGTATAACCAAGTGTGTTCGTCCCATGCGTAATGACGAACGACTCATAATCATCGTATTTATCTTTAATCATAAGTGCAATTTGCTTCCAATGATCGGGAAGTATGTTAGAACTATCGACACCAGGAATTGAGCTATCAACCTTTAGATCAATATCGAGCTGGTTCCTTAGGTTTTGATAGCCTATTGTTTCGCCGAGAAGTCCTTCCAGATCCTGCGCAGTACGCTTCAACCCATCATCTATCTTGTCCGATGCGACTTGACCCGCGATTGTGCCGCCAGTTGTGATAATCAGTAAACGATGTTTGCTTGCCATTTTGAGTCTCCTCAAGTTGTTGGTGTACCCTATTTCGGCTGAACTGCTCGAACGACTCTGAAGCCAACAGTCTTTAACTTCACTAGTGGGGACCTTCTATTTCGGAAGGATGGAGTCGTAGCGGAAGCTGGATCGATCCAAGATCCGCCGCGATGAACTCGCTCATAGCCGTCTGCCGGGCCGGCAAATCCCTCGGGAAAAGGGAACCTCGCATCATACCAGTCGTGACACCATTCTGAGACGTTTCCAAGCATATCGAAAAGGCCTGAAATATTAAACGCTAATTTGCCTACGTTATGTGTGGCTTGCTCGGAGTTGGCTTTGTACCAAGCGTAATTCTCTAAAGGAGAGAAACTGGTCGTCGTTCCGCAATCGGTACATGCGTACTCCCACTCGGCCTCCGTCGGAAGCCGGTAGCCATTCCGTTCAAACGTGGCATTCCATTTCCCATCCACCAGCTGATATACAGGAGCAAGGCCAGCAAGTTCTGAAAGCTTGTTGCAGAACTGCACTGCGTCAATCCAAGACACTCTCTCGACGGGCCGCTGATCTCCTTGGAAGTGGCTTGGGCTCATTCCCGTTACGTCGCGGTATATAGCCTGGGTGATGGCATATTTTCCAATCAGAAATGGCGAGGCGATCGGAAGAATACGAGAGGGGCGCGACGGATCAGTAATCGCTACGCCATCGTAGGGCACAAGAACAAGATCGTCCTCGATTGCCTTGACAACTGGATTCGACACAACTTGTATCGTCGGGGCAGTAGAGCTGGTCAGACTCTTATGCGCTGTCTTGCTCGGTTGAGCGCTGGATGCGGGGCGAACGGTGGAAGGGTGAAGTGTGTCCTGCTTTGGCACCAGGGTGAGATCGGGTCTAATCGAAGAGTCAATGCCAGGATGCACCGCAATGTATTGGTACGGGTTGATCAGCAGGTCATGTTTGATCTCCACTTCTTTGTATTGAATCAGGTCCTGGAGTCCTAAAGTGCTCCGGAGGTTCTGCCCGTATTCTTCTGTTAAGAGTACTTGTCGTGCGTTTCCAACGCCCATTACGCGAGCTGCCATGTTGACGGGATCGCCAGCCATGTTATAGCCACCATTTACATCTCTGAACAGAAGTACCGTTCCCTTCGAGAGTCCGCACCGGAGGTCGAAGTGATCATGTCCCACTTCATTGCACCAGCGCATCTGTTCAAATTGTTCGCACGACGTTCCGCGATTGTCCTGTTCGAGTTGGCCGAGCAAAAGCTTGACGAAGTTGAGTGGCATCCGAATCTGGCCAGGGAAAGGAAAGCCAATTGCAGCGCCATCACCGGCCTGCACGACGACTAAGTCGTGAGGGAGATGGCAGTCTTCTTTCTCTAGAAACTTATGGTGTTCGTTGTAGAGCGCATGGAATGCAGTGCGGAGAGATTGGATGAAGGCATCCATGACTTTTCCCTGGGCGTGCGTTTCCCGCTTTGAGTAGGCGACGATGTCGAGAAATACAATAAACATCTCGCACGCACGATCAGCCTCGCTGATGAGGCGCTCCAGGTACCACGACTTTGGCTCCACAGTGTGTGCCATACGTCAAACCGTCCTGCGCGTGAGGGATGAAGGCGAATCCAGTCGAATACCCTCTGGGGCGGACCAGAATTCAACGATGCTGTCTTCTGACTGGCGCTCGCGGAGTACAGAGAACTTAGTGCCGCGTGCGCGGTACCCAACGATGCGGGGAAATTGGCGACTGTTGTAAACCGACCACATACCAAACGTGTACGCACCGGCATCGTGGATCAAAAGAAAGTCGTGCTCGGATACGTCACCGGGGAGCAATACATCTCGATCGAGGTAATCACCTGCAAAACATAATGGGCCTGCCACATCAGAGGGACACTCTGTACCAGATCTCAGCTTTCCTGCGGCGTTGCAGACGCTCAAGTCATGATGCCAATCGTTTGGGCAGTAGGCTTTGCGGAGGAACATGTCCGCACCAACATGTACCAGAAGAGTGCGATGGTCATCTCCATTGCGGACGACGTACTCAATTGGAGATGCTACCCAGCCACATCTTGCATGTAGTGCCCTGCCGAATTCAGTTGCGAGGTGGACATCGCCCTGGAAGAGTTGTGGAAAGCCTTCTTTCAGGTCCGCCGCATATCTCGCAAACGAAACTGGAGGATCGGTGCTCCTGTACTGTGCCGGAAGGCCGCCACCGATGTTGAAGAGCAAGGATGTACGGTGCCCTTTAACCCTTTCATAGAAGCGATATACGCGCTCAATACCTTGCAGGAGCTGCTCCCTCGACATTCCCTGAGAGCCAATGTGGACGTGCAAGCCACTAAGCCATTCATGAGTGTCAAACGCCTTGATAAGCTCTTCCTGAGAAGTGCTCAAAGGGACTCCGAATTTCGAGTACTGTTGAGCTACGCTTGTCGAACGAATCGTCCCATTGCCGATCTCAGGATTGAGACGAATTCCAACACAACTACTTGTGTTCATAGAATGGCGCATCGAAGCGATTCGCTCCAATTCAGCCAGGCTGTTCGCGTTGACCGAGACACCTAGTTCCAGTGCAAACCTAATCTCCGCGAGGGTCTTTACTGGAGAATCAAATATGATCTTCTGCGGTTCAAAACCCGCCTTGAGAGCGACGCCCAGTTCACCTCGTGAAGCGACCTCGCAACCAAACCCAAGTGAAGCAATCAGAGTCTGCACTGCCAGAAGAGGATTCGCCTTAACCGCAGGTGCATGCAAGGTGGAACTCGGGAACGCTTGTTGTAACAGAGTGAGGCCTTCTTCAAGACGATCAAGATCGAAAAAGACCACTGCTTCGGCGGGATCTGCAATCCCATCGCAGAGAGCTTTCTTCAAGACAGAGGCCATCTCGTTTGAACCAATGCGCTCCAAGGTGGCCGACTTTGGATGGACAGCAGATGAACTGGCTGGTAGGCGGATATCGGGCACCGGTTTAACCTCAAGTCGCGATGTACACTCACTTCGCAAACTGCATGCAAATACAACTCGTGCAGTAGAATACAACAAATGTAGCAGGTGGTGTTAAGGGACGAGAGACGATTTTTCGAGAAATAGCCAAATCGTCAGATTTTGATCCGAAAAATGACCTTGCCCAGCGTAAGCACTCTATTGTTGGGGAGAAAAATAGCAAAGGGAAGGCGAAGACTAGGAAAATCCCTCGGAGGGCATGCCCTTTTGAGTTCAAACATCAAACAGTACGTAAAGCGTCGGAGAGTACCCGTTCTGCTTACGCCGGGAACTCATGCGAGCGGCTAATTATAAAAGCGTGCGAGGTTGAACCTTGTAATGGAACAGTACTCCATACAGTGGTTGAGAATCCGGGTAGACCACGCCGATTTTCGTAAATCCAGGTCTGGTCTCTGTCCAGTTGCTTGATTCCTCTAATCGCTTCGGCCAGTTCAGCCGGTTCAGGGCGCTGCTGACAGTTGTGCACGGAAATCTTGTGAAACTGGCCAGCATACGAAATCAGTATCCAGACCCCTGTTACACCACGGCGATTTTGATAGAAACTCCAGGTCCAATCCCTGCTTTTTGTTGACTCCAAGGCTTCGATAGTCGGTTGCAGCCGATGGTCCATTTTCTTATTCCTCCAATGTCGAAAGTGTAGCTTGGAATTGCCGCAAAATCAAGCTCATGTTGTTCATTTCAAACATCTTATGCGCGCGTATACGCGTGTAAGTGCAATAGAATACGCGTATACGTATAGGGCTTCCTGAGAAGGCTCCTTAGGAACTTCTATGGGGATATTCCTTAAGAACTCCTATGAGGACGTAGATCGGTATGGGATATGCTCGTCGGCTGAGGTGACGATCAGGTCTTACTTGCAAACCTACGAGCAATTCAGGCGTGCCGCGACAAGCTATGGGGTTATATAGGTCCCCGCAAGTCTTAGTGCATGTCGGCATCTGACAACCAAATATGCACGCCGGCAAGCGAGGCCACGTCGATGGATATGTTGCTCGAAGCCCGCAGCAGGTTGGTGTCTTCGCCTTTCAGGCAACCTTCAGGACAATCTTTCCGATATGCAAGCTCAACTCCATGCGCTCGTGCGCCTTTGCTGCCTCCTCGAGAGTGAAGACCTGGTCCAATACGGGGCGGATTTTTCCCTCCCGCACCAAAGGCCACAGACACTCTTCGAGGCCATCGCGCAGCCGTATTTTCTCCGTCACCGGGCGCGAGCGCAACGTCGATCCGGTGATCACCAGCCGCTTCGCCATCATCGTCCGCAGATCGAGATTCACTTCACTGCCATGCGCTGTGGCGATATGCACCAGGCGCCCGTCTTTGGCCAGCAGCTTCAGATGTTTCGCAAAATAATCGCCGCCCACCATGTCCAGGATCACATCCACGCCTTTGCCACCGGACCACTCCAGCGCGCCCGCGTCCCAGTCTTCCTCCCGGTAATTGGAGGCGCGCTCGCAGCCCAGTTCGAGCAGAAAGCGGCACTTCTCCGCCGATCCCGCCGTCGCCGCCACGGTTGCTCCAAAGGCTCTGCCTGCCTGGATCGCCAACGTCCCAATGCCGCTCGTGCCTCCCTGCATCAGGAAGCGGTCGCCGGCAAAGAGCCGCCGTGGATCGAAGAGATTCGCCCACACGGTGAAGACGGCTTCGGGCAGAGACGCCGCTGCCTCAAGCGCCATGCTCGCCGGAACCGGCAAGCAGCAGCCGCTATGCGCCACGCAGTACTCGGCGTATCCGCCGCCCAGCACCAGCGCGCAGACCCTGTCGCCGGTCTTCCAGCGCGCATCGGCCCCGGATCCCAGCGCCACGATCTCTCCGGCGACCTCCAGTCCCAGGGTCTCGGAAGCTCCGACGGGCGGAGGATAATGCCCCTGCCGCTGCAGCAGATCCGCCCGGTTGACTCCCGCCGCGACCACCCGGATCAGCACTTCTCCCTCACCCGGTTCGGGCGTCGCCGCCTCCGCAACCTTCAGAACATCCGCTCCGCCAAATCCCGCCAACGATATGACTCTCACCTCTCAAGCATAGCCGTCGGAATGTCTCCCCCAAGAATTCGCTCCAAGCGTGACTTCCTTTCCTTGAAGCCAAGCCGCTTCCATCACTCGCCAATTCCAACCCGCACCAAACCACGGAGGCCCTCTCGTGATCTTTGTACTCCGGCTGTATAAAGTGAATGCCGTCGATGCCCCTGCCTTCACCGCGGCGTTCGACGAGGATGGGCCATGGCGCCGGCTCTCCGGCCGGCTGCGCGGCTACATCCACACCGATCTGCTCGTACGTTCCACTTTTCCAACGGTCTTACTGCTGCTTGAGTTCTGGCAATCAGAGCAGCATTATGCAATTGCGGAGAGGAACGCGGAAGTCCGCGGCTTCCTGCGGTCGCTCCGCAATCTGGCGGTCAGCCATCAGAGTTTGGGCGTGTTCTGCTTCCGCAGCCTGTGGGAGAAAGAAATGATCCAGGGCAGTTCGTTCCGGATGCCGGTGGATCTCTCCGCATGGCGGGTGCCGCAGTGAGCGCCGCACGCAGACTGGCATCGCGGCTCCGCGCCGCGTAACCTGCAACATGATTCGCGAGGGTGGAGCGTGGCGTCATTCGGATCGATGAGTGACAGTCCCTCCCACGGCGGGCTTACGTCGAACGCAAGAAGCGCGGCGCGCCACGCGATCCCGCAGCCAATCATCAATCTCGGTCTCGATCCATCCGACCGACCTGTCGAGAAGAGGTACCTGCGCCGGGAACTTACCCTTCGCGATCTGTGCATAGATTGAAGCTCTCGAAAGACCCGTCCGTCGGATGACCTGTGGCAAGCGCAGCGCGGTAAAGTGCGTCCGGTTGTCTTGCGGAGAGTTGTCGATTGTGTTGTGCGCTTGGCTTTCCATGCGGCGATTTTGTCAGAATCCTCATCGAGAGGGAAGTCTACAATCGCAGAATCTTTGGCCTATAGAGATTTCCTCGCCTCGCTTCACGCGAGCCCAACCAACAACTCATGGTCGCTTGCAGCGGTTGAGTCCATTACGTTCGTAAGCTGTGCGAAGATGTCAGTCCGAACTATAGACGGTGGTCGGTTCAAGATTGACGAAAGCAATCCTGTTCTGTCAGTAGAGAAAATCCGTTGCGTCACACGTTAGCGGCAATGCTCCACGCGAGTACCATATAAATATGGATGGGATCACGGCCTGAATGCTGAGATTTTCTGTCCATTTCCATGAAAAATATATCCGCCCGATGTCGACAGATGTATAAATGGTTGTATTTCCCTCGATTCAAATCTGTAACTAGTTGATTATACGTACGTTAACGTTCGATGTGAATCCCCCTCTCCCGCCATAAATTTCCTGCCTAATTGAGTTTAAAGATAAATCAAAGATAAAAATGGACTTCACCCAGGTGCGTTTCGTCGCTATCGTCGCCATAGTCGCCTCAATACGTCCCTGTTCCCCTGTTTTGCATGACAACGGGCTTTGGCAATAGAGGTATCGGGAAGGCATTTATCTCTTGTATTGGCGGGTTTTGTCCGGGATGTTGGTTTATTCACCAGGATTGATGCATTTCCCCTCGGTTTTGCACAGGCAAATTGCGCTCAGATTGGAATGAACATAATCAGGCAACCTTTTCCACGCATTTTTTTGTTCTGGCGGTGTTCGCGTCTGCTTATCCACGCCAACTCTTGGCATAATCCATGCAAGAGCGGTTTCTCAGAATCTGTTCCAAGCGCCGCGTCCATGGAGATTGGGGTTGAGTAAACAAAGTCAGAGCGTGAGTTCCAGCCCCAATGTCATGACGGATTACCCAGGGGAGCACTGAAGAGTGACCAGCTATAGCCGCCAGGACGTGCTGCGCATCCTGCAGATCAACTCCCGCCAGTTGCAGGGTTGGGAGCGCGCGGGAATCATTCCCCCACAACAGAGCTACAGTTTCCAGGACCTCGGGCAATTAAGGATTTTGCGCGCCCTGCGCGAGGAGTCTGTGTCAGTGGCGTCGATCCGGCATTCGATTGTCGCCATGAAGGCGGTGGCGGGCATGGCGAATCCACTGCTGGAGGCCAGCCTGGTCAGGACCGGGTCGCGACTAGCCTTCCGGCATCGCGGGGCTATCGTGGATCCCATCCGCCGGCAGTTGCTCTTCGACTTCGAGCGGCTGGAACAGCAGATGGCGCGGCCGTCGGCCAGCTCTGAACCGGCGCCGCTGCGCAGGCCGGCGGCGGATGCTCCGCGAGGCGTGCAGGAGATGTTTCTGGAGGCGGTGCAATCCGAGGAGGCCGGCGAGAAGATCCGCGCCATCAAGCTTTACCAGAAGATTATGGAGCAGGACCCCAGCTTTGCGCCGGCCTGGATCAATCTGGGCACAATCCACTTCCACCTGCGCGAGTTTGGCTGGGCCGAGCAGCTTTACCGCCAGGCGACAGAAATTGATCCGACCTACGTACTGGCGTTTTTTGACCTGGGGAACGTACTGGACGAGTTGCAGCGGCCGGATGAATCGATTACCGCCTACCGCAGGGCCGTTGCGCTGGCTCCCGGCTATGCCGATGCCCACTACAACCTGGCGCTGGCCCATGAGCGCAAGGGTGATGCGCGGGCGGCGCTGCGCCACTGGCAGGCTTATGCAAGGCTGGATAAAAACGGCCCCTGGGCCGAACATGCGCGCGGACAAATTCGTAAGCTGCTGGACCGCGAGAAATTGGCTATCGCCTGGCGTGCGGAGAGTTTTATTGCCCCGCGCAAAGGAACCGTAGTTTTGGAGCTAGTAAACGACGAGAACTGAAAGTCCGCAAGACACGATTGGCCCTTCCCGAAGGAAGAGCCAACGCGCAAGCAAGCAGAACAAATCAGACAAGCCAAACACACTACGTCACGGACACTGTGAAGGTGGTGGTGGGTGCTGGAGTGACAACGGGGTTCCCGGTTCCCGTCACCGTGAAGGTGTAGGTGCCGGCCGACGTCCCTGAAGTGCCGCCGCCTCCACCGCCACCGCCGCCACCGCAGGCAGCTAGGCTGCCCAGCGCCGCCATGACAATCAGAATGCTCAACATTGAACGCCAACTACGCCGCCGTGCCGGAATCCCCAGGAAGACGAGGAATGCCAGCACAGCACCGCCTCCCGCTCCGGCCAAACCTTTTCCGGGCAGCCTGGGATATACCAGATCACTGGTAGCAGCCGTCGTGTACACCGTGACGGTCGCAGTACCGCTCGCCGAGCCGGAACTCAGTGTTACTGTGTTGCTGCCGCCCGAGCAGCTGGGCAGATAAGCAGCTCCGGAGGGATAGTTGGTCAGCGCACAGGTGAGCGTGACGGTTCCCGAATACAGGGTGCCCGAACTCACGGTAATGGTTGAGGTCGTGGCGGCTCCGGGTGCGATGGAGGCCGGGGTCGTTGCGGTCAGCGCAAAGACGGAGGTAGTCACCGTAACGGAGGCCGTTCCCGAGCCTGAGGCGTAGTCCGCGTCTCCGCTATAAGTTGCGGTGAGCGTATCGCTTCCGTTGCTCAGGCTGTTGGCCGGAATGGTGATGGCGCAACTGGCGGCTGTGCAGCCGCTGGTTCCTAGCGTTACCGCGCCGGAGTTATAGCTGCCGCTGGACAGAGTTACAGTTCCGGTCGGCGATGTTTCCAGGGTGCTGGCGCCGGAAACGGTGACTGTCACACCGTAGGTCTGGCTCGAATCTATACTGCCCGTAGCAGGAGTTACTGTTACGTTTGGCGTTGCCACAGCCACATACGTCACGGCCACAGAGGTCGTGCCAGTGGCCCCCGCACTGTAGATTGAGCTTCCGTTGTAGGTCACGGTGAGCGTGTCGCTTCCGGCGCTCAGGGAGTTGTAGGGGATGGTGATGGAGTAGCTGCCAGTGCCGGAAAGCGCCGTGGCAGGCGAGGTGTAGCCGCCTCCGGTGAGTGTCACGGTTCCCGTCGGCGTCGTGCTGCCGGTGCAAACCCCTGTGCAGGATACCGTGCCGTTCACCGTCACGGTCTGGTTGGAATTGATGCTGCTTGCCGTGGGAGTGGCCGTTACGGCCGCGGTCAGCCCGTTTACCGTCACCGATGTGGAGTTGGTCGCCACGGCATAGGTCGAGTTGCCGCCATAGGTCACCGTCAGCGTGTCGGAGCCAATCGGGAGATTTCCAGTACCAATGGTGAAGGCGCAACTGGAGGCCGTACAACTGCCGGAACCAATCGTCTGGAATGAGTTATAGCTGCCGCCGGTCAGCGTGATCGTTCCCGTCGGCGTTCCGCTGGCGCCGGAGACCGAAACGGTTACGATGAGACTCTCGACGGTTGTCACCGGGCTGGGCAAGACGGAAAGAAAAGACACAGTCGCCGCCGCCGTGCCGGTTGATGAATTCCAGTAGTTCACCAGTTGTGTGGCATCCACGCTGCCCATTCCGGTTGCCAGGTCGTAGCCGGTGGTGGTATTGTAGCCGCTCTCATAGTAATATCCAAGCGTGTCCGCGACGCAATTCGGAGAGCCGCTGGTGCAGGACACGGAGTTATTGCCCACCGTGACATCGTGAAATATTTTGCCTGCATTGGGGCCATTGAACAGGCCATACAGCTCCGTAGCCGGCATCCCTAGACGGCTGCCCGACTTCTGCTGGACCAGAGCCAAGATGCCGGCAAAGGCTGGCGAAGCGGTGGAGGTGCCGCCAAAACCGTCAAAATAGCCCCCCGATATATTCGAGCAATTCAGTACACCTTGCGCTTTAGAGGTACAACTGTCGTTAGCGAGGTAATATGTATCTCCGTCGCAAACCAGCCATGTTGCAGAGTAGAAGCCGTTGCCGGACATTAACGAAACATCCGGCAGATCTCGAGCCCCATCCGATGGCACGCCTGTACCCGTCTGCCACAATGGCTTGCCGTAGACGACGCTGGCGCCGCCGCTGCCGGCCACAATATTATTGTCGCTGGCGGGGATACCCGCTCCAGCGTCAGACAAAGGCACATTCTCGCTGATGGTGGTGTCGTTATAGGTCGAGTCATTCCAGGTCGATTCGGGAATATAGCTCAGTGCCGTCCGGTAATAAGTCGGAGCGCCAGCACTGCCCAGTGACGTGCTCACGTAGGTTGAATATGCAGAAGTATATAGTGGATAGAAATCCGTTCCGCCGACAGCGATGTTGTACGGTGTGGAGGCATAACCGCTGACTGCCAATCCACCGGTGGCGTCGGGAACATTCCTGCCGCTTTTGGTGCTCGTCTCGTCGCAACCGGCCGAGCCGCTGTCGCCGGCCGAAACCATGACCGCGATGCCCTGCCCCGCTGCTTGCTCCCACCAAAGGTTGATCTGCGCGTTGTCGCCGGTGAAGGGTCCTACATTGTCCTGCTCGCACTCGCCGAAACTGAGGCTGAAGATGTCCACCACATTTTTGTCGATCGCCGCCTCAATGCCGGTGCTGAGATCAGTCGAGGCATAGTAGTAGATCGTCGCGCCTGGAGCCATGCCTCCGGAAAGTTCAGTATCGAGATAGGCTTCGTCGGCATCGTCGGCTTCGTATCCGGAACCTGGGGTGGTGGAGCAACTGCTGGAACTGGTGCAGTAATTGACGTTGATAGGGGTGGAGTTGCCGAGAAATGTGCTGCGGTAGGTCCCTACGATGTTGGCATTGATCGTCGCATCGCCGCCAAGGCCGATCTTGACACCCGCGCCGGTATAACTGTTCCCCCCGGCGAAGTTGGCGTTGAAGGAGTTGGGCGTGTTATAGATCGTCGCCGCATCCGCGGGAGTAACGTAGAGAAAGTCTTCGCAGGATGACTCCGTCAGGCCAGGCTTTGGTCCGTTCCCCGTTGCCATTTGCCTATTCCTGGAGTTGGCCCTTCCCACACTAGCACGCACGGAATGCGGCCTTGGGCGGATGGTATTCATGTGCGCGACTCCCTTGACCACCGGTGCGAGCGCCGAGGGAATCTGGGGGTCGGTGGTGTTTGAGTAAAATTGCCGGTCGCCGGCCTGAAAAGAGTGGATGGAGGTGTGAAAGGCCTCCTCCACCTGGCTTACCGTCCCGTTGAAGGCGATATTCGTGCGTCCCTTGGAGACCGTTTCCACTTGCAGCCCGTGCGACTCCAGCCAGGCTACCAGGGCGGCAATATCCGAGTCCGCGGGGCCGTATAGCGCGCCGAACTGCTCTGGAGTGAGCCACTTGTGGTAGTTGGGCGAGGATTTGTCCTGCAACTGGGCCAGATAGGAGTCTAGCGCCGCCTGCTGCTCGCTGGAGCGGGAGAGAACCAGGCGCACGTGGGTCAGTTGCGTCGAGGGGGAAGCCTCACCCTGGTCAAACTCCGCCCGCGCCAGGCGCGGCACGTTGCCTTTGAGCGCCGCCAGCGAAGACTCATCCACGTTCGTGGTAATTCGCGGGGCGACAAAGGAACTTTGGGCCAGCAAGACCATCGAGCAGAGCAAAATGCTGGCTAATACACTGAGGGGAAACGTCTTTATCAAGCGCATAGCGATTATCCTAGACCCTTCCTTGGGAGGAAACCCCGGCCAAACAGTTAGACGCGGCAATCAATCAAATCATAACGTTAAATACACGTTTTCCGCTCCCCTATTCAGAATATCGACACGAGGAACGCGAGATTTGCATACGGAGCTTGAAAAAGGGGCAGGATACCCATTTTCTCTTTCAAGCGCAGGAACCTTTCCAAATGGGGAAATGCGCTGCCCTGGCTCCTGTCATCGAAGGCTGCCTCGCATCCGGCGGCTGAGGAGCGGCGAGTGTCTGACGGCCAATTTGCAGAGAGAACTTTTTGACCGCAACTTTGTGCCAGATTTTGTGTCTGATATCGTAAGGCTGTTTGTCGCTGTTTCCCGGGATCTCTGGATTCGGCGCTATGTTCTCTCCCTGGCATGGCTGGACTGGATTTCCCTGATGCTCCAGAAGGCGGAACCTGGAGCAGGCGCATCTGCCTCGGTTCTGGATTGATCCAGATACCAAGTTACATGTATGCTTGCATTTTCGGCTTTTCAACTCATGAGGTTGGCAATGAAAACACTGCTTGCACTCTCACTGCAAAGGCGGCTTTGGGTCTGCGGCTGGATCGCTGCCTGCACAATGGTTGCTTCCCATCTAGGCGCGCAATCGGTGGCTCCCCGCATCACCTCCGATGTCAACTACTCTGAACAGGCGACGCTTACGGGGTCGCTGCATCCTCTGGCGCTGGCACAATTCGACGCCGGACGAATGCCAGCGGAGACCTCGCTGAACGGCGTTAGCATCTACTTCAGCCGCTCGGCCGAGCAAGAGGCCGATCTGCAACAGTTGATTGCCGCACAGCAGGACCCCACCTCGCCGCTCTATCACCAATGGCTCAACCCGGACCAGTTCGCCGCCCGCTTCGGCATGGCCGACTCCGATCTGGACAAAGTGAAAAGCTGGCTCCAGCAACAGGGCTTTTCCATCGATTCGGTGGCCCGCAGCCGCAACATGATCCGTTTTTCCGGCACGGCGCGCCAGGTGGAGCAGGCTTTTTTGACCGAGATGCACTACTACAATGTGCAGGGCGCGCGGCACTTCGCGCCTTCGACGGAGCTAAGTGTGCCCGCGGCCTTTGCCCCTGTCTTTCTAAACGTCCGCAACCTCAACGACTTCCGCCCGAGGTCCATGCACGTTACTCCGGCGCGACCTGACTTTACCTCCAGTCAATCGGGGGCGGTTCACTTTGTCCCCGGGGACATCAAAGTCGCCTACAACATCCCCTCAAGCTACACCGGCACGGGCCAGTCGATTGCTCTGATGGGCCAGTCGGCCATCCTGACCACCGATATTGAGAACTTCCAGAGCGCAGCCGGGCTTACCGCCAAAAACCCCACGCTGGTGCTGGTGCCGGGCACAGGACTTTCCAGGTTCTACAAGGGAGATGAGTCCGAATCGGATATCGACGTGGAATGGTCAGGCGGCATCGCGACCGGAGCAAACATCATCTTCGTCTACGTCGGCAGCAATCCGAACTATGGCGCTTTCGACTCGCTGCATTATGCGGTGGACGAGGATATCGCTCCCATTCTCAGCATCAGCTACGGCACCTGCGAAACGCAGTTGACAACCTCCGAAGTCAGCTCGATGGAAGCCATCAACGCGCAGGCCGTTGCGCAGGGGCAGACCATCATCGCTTCCTCGGGCGATTCAGGATCCACGGCCTGCTTTGACTACTCCGGTACAACCGACGGCGGCGCGACTTTTACTACTACCATGGACCAGGCTCTGGCGGTTAATTACCCGGCCAGCAGCGCCTATGTCACCGCCGCCGGCGGCACGGAGATCACCTCCGCCAACTCCGTTTCCACGAACTCGACATACTGGGATGCGCAGAGCACGAGCGATATTCTGACCTCCGCGAAGGTCTACATTCCTGAAGTCGCATGGAATGATGACACCTTGAGCGGCCAATATATTCTGGCTGTAGGCGGCGGCCTCAGCGCCAGTGGCGGGGGCGCCAGCGCGCTCGTCTCCAGGCCGAGCTGGCAGGCCGGCACGATAGGCGGCGTCATCATTCCTACTGGCACCATGCGCCTGGTGCCGGATATCGCCCTGTACTCCTCGCCGAACTATCCCGGCTACCTGTATTGCTCCAGCGACCCCTCCGACGAGATCGAGGGCAGTTGCTCGAACGGCTTCCGCGACGCCTATAACAAATACCTGACTGTGGCCGGCGGCACCAGTTTTGCCGCGCCCATATACGCCGGCATGGTAGCCATCATCAACCAGGCAATGGGCTATACCAGCGGACAGGGACTGGTCAATCCAACGCTCTACACGCTGGCTGCCAACAACTCCACCTACACCTCGGCCTTCAATGACGTGACAAGCGGCAACAACTACTGCACGGCGGGAACAACCTTCGGGTATTGCAGTGCTACGGGAGCTACGGAGGGTTACGCCGCGGGCACGGGCTACGACGAGGTGACCGGGCTGGGATCGGTGAATCTGGGCAATCTGATCACGGCATGGACTCCGCCGCCGACCCCCGTGATTCCGACCCTGGTCGGTACAACAACTACGATTACCGCGGCAACCCTTGCGCCGGCCTCGGGCGTAGCCGACACCTTTACCATTACCGTGGTTGCCGCCAGCGGCGCAGTCACGCCCTCGGGCAATGTCACCCTCGTGATTGACGGAGGCACGACGAGCTATAGCAGCGGCGGCTCAACGGCAACGGTAGCCTTGGTGGCCAGCGGCACTCCAGGCACGGCCACGGCTACCTACTCCAAGGCCTTCTCGACCGCTGGCGCACACCAGATCATCGCGCAGTTCCCGAGCAACGCTACCTTCGCGCTCTCGTCGGGAGTCGTGCAGGTGGTTGTGGGAGGCACCAGCTCCGGCGTGGGCAGCTTCACGCTCGGTGCAAGTCCCAGCACGCTGACCGTGAGCCAGGGCAGCTCGGGGAAAGAGACCATCACGATCACCCCGGCAGGCGGCTACACGGGAACGGTGCTGATGAATTACACCACCTCCAACAATACCGCGCTCGAAAATCTTAATGTATGCGCCACAAATGTGCACGACGGCTATGCATCATTACAGATTGTCGGAACAAGCGCCGAGACGACGACGTTCACCTTCGACACCAACGCCAGCGCTCTATACTGCGAGGCGGCGTCGCCGGTCGGCAGCAAGCCCCTTCATAAGCCGGGCGCGACGAAGACAGCCAGCAACAGCGGCACGAATCCCGCTCCGTTTACGGTGGCCCTTGCCGGATTGCTATTGGCCGGCTTCCTGGGACGGCGCTCGCGGAAGTTCCTTACCATGACCGGGGCTATTGCCCTGCTCGTTGTGGCACTGACTACTTCGTCCTGCGGCGGCAGCAGCAACTCAAACACTACGCCGCCCACCAATCCGCCCCCGGGCACTTACACCATTACGATCACCGGGCAGGACTCGGTCACGTCATCCATTACCGCACAAACCAGCTTCACGTTTGTCATTCAATAACCTCGATTCGTCAAGGGGCGGCTGCCAGAACGGTGGCCGCCCCTTCGTTTTGCGCTCATTAGACGCGGCAGGCCAGGACCATCGCATCGCTTCTGCAACAGCGATGAAGGGTGAGGACTTCAGCCCGCAGCCTTCGGAATATGAGCGTCTGGTTTTGGTTTTCGAGATCTGGATGCGCCAGCCATCCGTTTACTTTGATAAACTTCTCGCCGGAGGCGGCATATCTTGGCCCACACAATACATTACCCTGCGCTGACACAGCTTTCCGAAGAGGAAAATCTCTTTTATTCAACCGTCCGGCAATTTGCCGAGGAAAAGATTGCGCCGCTGGTGCGCTCCATGGACGAAGAACAGCAGATGGCGCCCGGGCTGCTGGAGCAGCTCTTCGACCTGGGGCTGATGGGCATCGAGGTTCCCGAAGAACTGGGCGGCGCAGGGGGCAGCTTTTTCGACGCGGTGCTGGCTATTGAAGCGATCTCCACCGTGGACCCCGGCGTGGCGGTTCTGGTGGACGTGCACAACACGCTGGTGGTGAACTCGTTGCGCCGCTGGGGAACGGAGCAGCAGCGTCAAAAATGGCTGCCGAGGCTGGCAGCCGATACAGTAGGCGCCTATGCGCTGAGCGAGGCGGGCTCGGGATCGGATGCCTTTGCGCTGCAAACTTCTGCCGAGGCAGTTACCGGCGGCTACCGGCTCGACGGGCGCAAACTGTGGATCAGCAGTGCGCGCGAGGCCGGGCTGTTCATCGTCTTCGCCACGCTCGATCCGGCGGCGGGCTACAAGGGCATCACCGCCTTCCTGGTGGAGAAGGGCGCGCCGGGTTTCACCGTGGGCCGTAAGGAAGACAAGCTGGGGATTCGTTCCAGCAGCACCTGTGAGCTGATTCTGGATGGCTGCCAGATGCAGGAGGCCAACCTGCTGGGCGCGCCGGGCAAGGGCTACAAAATAGCTATCGAGATGCTCAACGAGGGGCGCATCGGCATCGGCGCGCAGTTGCTGGGGCTCGCCGAGGGCGCGTGGGGTCACGCGGCCCGCTACGCGCAGGAACGACGCCAGTTCGGCAAGCCTATTGCGGAGTTTCAGGCAGTGCAGTTTGCGCTCGCCGAAATGGCGACCGTAATTGAAGCGGCCAAGCTGATGGTCTACAACGCGGCGCGGCTTAAGGACGCGGGCCAGCCCTACGTGCGCGAGGCGGCCATGACCAAGCTCTTTGCCTCGCGGATGGCCGAGCGGGTGGCCAGCCAGTGCGTGGAGATCTTCGGCGCCAACGGATTTGTGCGCGATTACCCGGCGGAGAAGTTTTACCGCGACGCCAAGGTGGGCGCTATCTACGAAGGCACCTCGAATATGCAACTGATGACGATTGCCAGGCAGGTGCTGGCGCGGTAACGCGGCTTAGTTGGCGGAGTCTTTCTGGCGCGTGGCCTTTACGCCCGACAGAATCCCAACGCCTATCAGTATGATCGCGCTCACCACAATCCAGTGCACGGGGATGTGCACCAGATACGCGGCGTAAGCCAGTCCGCCGATCATGATTGCAAATCCAGCAGCATAAAGTCTGAAGGACATTCGATCTCCTTACCGAGTCATTGGTGCAAGTGGGCGTCATGTTTTACGGACGAAAAGTTTAAGCCCGCAGCTCATACCAGCTTCTCTCGTCTGGCGGTTCGTGCAGGGCTGGGCGGGGGATCAAGCAGCTTGGGCCTGGATGAGTTCTCCTCCGGCAGTTCATCGTGCAGAACCATGTTGAGCAGCGACGTGTGAACCCGAATACGCCCGTTGTATTCGATGTAGCCGAGCTTTCTAAAGCGATTCAT
>Ga0181536_10000029_pt1 | contig 141404 bp, 118 predicted proteins | sample PEATcosm2014_Bin_41_FD_121105 | JGI IMG/M metagenome (GOLD analysis project Ga0181536, IMG submission 121105) | Peatland microbial communities from MTU Mesocosm Facility, Houghton, MI, USA - PEATcosm2014_Bin17_60_metaG | ecosystem: Environmental > Terrestrial > Soil > Wetlands > Peat | place... | reverse complement strand
TAGCCGAATTTCGCTAAGATTTCATCGACATCTGACACCAAGTGTTCCGCCCTGCCCGACACGCGCGCGGGCGGGCCCTGGCCTATGGTCCCGGGGTCTGGGGGGCGGGGGGTGTGGCAGTTTTGCCGCTCCTTCCTTCCACCCCGTCAAACCGGGCGGGGGCATAATGCCCGCTGTATCCGGATCAAATCGCCAGCGGCGAATGGCCCACCGTTGACGGAAGGAAGTTTCGACCGAGGGCGGGCCATCTTTTCGCGTTTCTTGCGAAAGGTGGGTGTGACCTCTGGCCCTGCCCCTCAGTACGATTTCCAGAAGAAATACACGGTCATCCCCGCACCGACCAGCACGACAAACATGCGGACCCAGGCCTGCGGCAGTCTCTGCGCGTAGTGCGCGCCCAGGTAGCCGCCTGCGACTCCGCCCACGATCATCACCATCCCCTGCTTCCAATACACGGCCCGCGCCACGATGAAGGTGATCACCGCGACTCCGTTGATCACGAACCCCATCACGCTCTTCAGCGCATTCATGGCATGGATGTCGGTCATGCCCAGCGCCGCCAGCATGGCCAGCATCACGATGCCCATGCCGCCGCCGAAATACCCTCCATAGACGGCGACGCCCAATTGAAACGCTGCCGCGCCCGCCAGTGCCGCGGTCGAGGCTTCGTGCGCCAGCGCCGATTTCCGCCCTGCCGCCAGCTTCTTGCCGAAAGCAAACAGCAAGGTCGCTCCCAGGATCAGCCACGGCAGCACGCGCATGAAGGTCTGCGCCGGTGTCTTCAGCAGGAGAACCGCACCCGCCAACCCGCCGACCAGGCTCGCGCTCACAAGCGGAAGGAAGACGCGCCGCGGCACGTCCAGCCGTTTGCGATAGGCGCCGCCGCTGGCTGCGGCCGCCGTCCACAGTGCGATCGTATTGGTGGCATTCGCCGGAATCGGCGGCACGCCCGTGAACAGCAGCGCCGGAAACGAGATGAAGCTGCCGCCACCGGCCACCGAGTTCAGTGCTCCGCCCAGGGCTCCGGCGAAAGCGAGAAAGAGGATGGTTTCCAGGGTCAAGCAGTAAGGTGTACCAGAAACCGCGCCCCGCCGCCAATCGGCCGCGATCCTTCCCGTAAGAGGGCCCATTGTTACGGGTGTAACCACAAACCCCCGAGACCCCTTGCAGAGACATTCCCGTTGCGGCAGGGTTAATATCAACTGAAATTGTGGGGGATTTCCTATGCGTAATCGAATCGTGATCTTCGCGGCTATCGTTGTCTGCATTGCGGTCTGCAGTGTGGCTTGGAGCCAGACCCAAAACACTCCATCCACCTCCGCGCCCTCCAGCAGCCAGCAGTCCATGCCCGGCATGGACACGTCGGGTCACGACATGCCGGCGCGGGCCGACAGCGACGCCAGCGCTCACGCGATGCACTCCATGGAGGGCCACATGGACATGGGCCCGCACATGAAAATGACGGCCTTGCGCCCGTCTAAACCGGGCGACGCAGAACGCGCCCAGCAGGTCGCCGGCGAAGCCCGCAAGGCTTCAGAAAAGTACACCGATTACCACGCCGCTCTCGCCGACGGCTTCGAGATTTTCCATCCTGAAGTTCCGCAGAAGATGTACCACTTCACCAATTATCGCTATGCCCGGGAGGCTTTCTGGCAGTTCAATCCCGAGCACCCCACATCGCTGCTCTACGAAAAGCACGGCGACGACTACAAACTGATTGGCGTGATGTACACCGCGCCCAAGCGCCTCACCGAAGATCAACTGGATGAACGCATCCCGCTCAGCGTGGCCCAGTGGCACGAGCATGTGAACTTCTGCGCGCCGCCGGCGAGTATGCCGCCGGCAGAGAAGAAACAGAAGATGCTGGGACCAAACGCACAGTTCGGACTACGGGGATCGATCACCACCCAGGAAGCCTGCGACGCCGCTGGCGGAACGTTCCATCCCATCATTTTCAACTGGATGGTCCACGTTTACCCGTTCGAGAAAGATCAGTCGCGCATATGGTCGGTCGAGCGCCAACACGGCGACGCGGACTAAAAAGTGTGGCGGGCACTCTTGCCCGCGACAGGCTGGCGAAGTGTGGAACGCCAGGTCGTGTCGGCCCCAAAACCTACTTTGGCTTCCCGGCAAAACGCAGAGATTGAACGTTCGTTCTTTCTCGTGGTTAGATTTCGCGGGCAAGAGTGCCCGCGCCACACGTGCCCTACGCCGCAGCCCCGGCCTGCATCGGCCGCTGCAAGCGGCTGCTGATGGCCACCAGCACTCCGCCAATCACCCCCGTCTGCAGCGCCAGTCCGGCATACGTCGCCGCCGGGAATGCCAGCCCTTTCACGTCCGCATCGAAAACTTGCACCGGCGTGAGCAAAGCCATCATCCAGTGGGCCGCGTCCTGCGATGAGACCGCCGCCAGCCCGGTCAGCACCGCCGCGGCCGCATAGTACAGACAGAGGAACAACACTCCCTTCACGATCGGCTGCCGCAGCCGCGTGAGCATGCACCATTGCAGGAACAACACATCGCGCGTTACGAATACCAGCACCAGCAACAGCCGGATCGCAGCCCCCTGCAGTGTGCCCATATCCAATGGAAGGGTGTGGTCCCAGGCCAGCAATCCCCACACCATTAACGCATATGCCACGACGGCGGAAATTCCCAGCCACGGCCAGGGCAGGCCGTCGTCGGCGAATACCGCTGATTCTCCAGTCGCGCGTTTGCGCCGCCAGACTTTCAGCCGCTCCTGCGGGGTCAGCGTCGCCAGCCCCATCAGAAACAGAAACAGCCCGTTCATCGCGACCGCGAACAGCGCGACGCTCTTGTCGTCGGGGAACCAGCCGGGACGCGTCATGCCCGAAAGCGAATCGGTTAGCCGGCCTGGACTCAGCAATGCATAAATCAGGAAGTTCAGAAACGCGGCGCATCCGATCGCCTGCCAGCGCGACAACGGCCGGATCTCCGGATAATCGCGCTTCAGGTTTCGAATCAGCATCAGCGCCAGCCATGCGCTGAACGAGCCGCACAGCAGCACCGTCATCAGCAGCCACGGAACCTCGTGCCCGAAAAGGAGCGGCCGGACGCCCGCCAGCTCCGAATCCGTGCGGTCGCCCAGCAAGTGAATCATGCCCGTCAGCGGACTGATTGCCGCCAGCCCCGGCAGCCCGCTCGCATACATGCCGAAGATACCCAGCGTAAATCCATATAGCGCCAATGCGCCGATCAGCCCGACGCCGCGGGTGCGGCTCTCCAGCAAAGTCGAGAGCCACATTCCCCCCAGGCCAAGAAACAGCGATGTCACCGCCAGAAAAATGAAAACGGAAATCACCGTTCCGAACGAAAGCCTGCCTGCCAGCCCGGCGATCAGCGTAATGGGCGCCGCGCACAACACCGCGAAATAAACCAGCACCGGCTCGCCCAGAAGTTTCCCGATCAGGATCTCGGCCGCCGTGAGCCCCGTCGTCCGCTGAAAATCCCAGGTCTTGCGATCGCGTTCGCCCGACACGGACTGGGCGCAGGAGAACAACGTCCAGAACGTCAGCGCCACGCCCTGCAACCCCACCAGCCAGCGGTAGAAGATCAGCCACGTGTTTCGCGCAAAGTTCGCCTGAATGGATTCCGCCCGCTGTTTCCATGCGTCGGTCGCGAAATTCTCGAGGCCGCGCTGAGCGCTCTCCAGCATGCTCTGTTCGTAGCTCCAGCAGGCCAGCCCCAGCAGCACGCACAGCAGCGCCACCACTGCGGCTACTGTAATCGCGCGCACTGGACGCAACTCCGCCCGCCGGTGCCGCACAAATTCAGGGTTGGACCAGAAAAGCGTACTCCAGAATCGCCCCATCACATCACCTCGTGGGTCGAAAGCTTCATGTAGAGTTCTTCGACCGTCTGCTTCACTTCGCCGAACGATGTCACCGGCACGTTCGCCGCTACCAGACCCGCAAGCACCGGCGCCAGTTCCTCCTCTGCGCCGCGGAAGCGAAACGTTCCCGCGCCCGCCGCCAGGTTCACTTCCGACACGCGCGGATCGCTCTTCAGCTTGGCCTCCACCGCGCTGAGCGAGTCTCCCGCCCAGCTCAACCGCACCAGCCGTGCCGAGGCCGCCGCTGCAATGACCTCTTCAATGCTCCCGCTGCGCACCATGCGGCCTTTTTCCATAATGCCAATGGAGGTGCAGAAGCCTTCTAGTTCGGTCAGAATGTGCGACGAAATCAGGATGGTCGCGCCCTGATCGCGCAGCCCGCGCAGAAGGTTGCGCAGCTCCAGCCGCGCCTTGGGATCGAGCCCTGACGCCGGTTCGTCGAGCAGCATCACTTGCGGACGGTGAATGATCGCCCGCGCAATGCCCAGCCGCTGCTTCATTCCGCGCGACAGGCCGCGGATCATGGCGTCGCGCTTCACCTCCAGACTCACCTGCGCAATCACTTCCGTGATGCGCGCCGGGATGTCGGCTTCCGGCATTTTGTAGGCGTGCGCGAAGAAGTCGAGATACTCCCAGACTTTCAGGTCCTCATAGACAGCGAAAAAGTCCGAGAGATATCCGATGTGTTTCTGCGCCCGTTCCGGCTCCTGCGCCACGTCCACGCCGGCGATCAGCGCCCGCCCCAGGGTCGGGGCCAGCAAGCCGCACGCCATGCGGATGGTCGTGGTCTTGCCCGCGCCGTTGGGGCCGATCAGGCCGAAGATTTCTCCTGGCGGAATGCTGAGGGTCAGGTCTTCAACCGCCAGCACATTGTCAAATTCTTTGCGAAGGTGAACAAATTCAATCACTGGTTTGTACGCGTGGAAGCGCCTCCCGGAGATGGGAATCCCAGACTGACATAAGACTGACAAACGGCCGGCACAAAACCGGCCGGCCGCCTGGCAAACTGAGTTGCCTTAGCATAGATGTGCACGAGGAAAACACAATACAACGACTGACACCGCAGAGTACGGGAAAAGTGTCCCGCTTGTTCCCCGAAATTCGACGGACGTTCCCTGCATCGCTCTTCAGTACGTTGGAGATTTCATCCTCTCTTACAATCACAAAACACAACCCCCGTGTACCTTCCGGAAGAACGGCCGGGCGCAGGCTTCTTGCTATCGGAACCACGCGCAGCGCGTCCAAGGAAATGTCACACCCGCCGCAGCAAGGGGAATTTCGGGCGCGGTGAACGCGTATTGAGTCGCAGGAGATATGTGGCCAGTGCCCAGGTAGCTCTGGCCGGGGTTCGACACTCACTCTGTTTTGCGGGGTCTGGGGATTCTCTCACACTCGGTTTGGCGGCCCAGGTGAGAAAACCCCCATCGTGGCAGCGCAAGCTTGCGGCTTGTCTGCTCAACCCCGGCGCCAGCATTTTAGGCGATTCGTGGGGAAACACAAGTGTTTTCTCGCGCTGGTCGCGAGCCGGGCCGCCCCAGCCGCTTCCCGACGTGATTTCGGGAAAGAAAAAAGGAGCAGTCATGAAGTTCGCGACAGTTTCGAAGAGTTTGGTCCTGGGGTTGGCTCTGCTGCTGGCCTCGAGTGCGTTGGCCGCTACAAAAGCCAGCCTGACGCTGACGGATCCCGCCACGGTGAACGGAACCACCCTCAAGCCGGGGGACTACAAGCTCGAGTGGGACGGCAGCGGTCCCACCGTGGAAGTCAGTGTCATACAAGGCAAGACGGTCGTCGCTAAGCTGCAGGCGAAGGTGGTTGACCTCAACTCCCGGGCGGCCAACAACGCCGCCGAGCTCCAGAAGAATGACGACGGCACCTACTCTCTCACCGGCGCCCGTTTCGAAGGCAAGAAATTCGCCCTCGAAATCGGGGGGTCCAATTCCAACGATGGCGCCCAGGCCGGCTCCGCGAAGTAAACGCATCACCAATCACAAGAGTAAAGGGGAGCATCTGCTCCCCTTTCTTCTTGGATGCCGCGAGGCCCTAGACGGTTTTTCAGCTATAGCGTGGACTAACGACGGTTGTCATCCCGAGCCGGAGCGAGGATCCTTGTCATCCCGAGCATAGCGAGGACTCCTGTCATCCCGAGCCGGAGCGAGGACCCTTGTCATCCCGAGCATAGCGAGGACTCCTGCCATCCCGAGCATAGCGAGGACTCCTGTCATCCCGAGCCGGAGCGAGGACCCTTGTCATCCCGAGCATAGCGAGGACTCCTGTCATCCCGAGCCGGAGCGAGGACCCTTGTCATCCCGAGCGTAGCGAGGGATCTGGGTTCTAGCTTGCACCACCGGTATCGCGGCCGCGGGCAGCCCCCGAGATCCCTCGCTGCGCTCGGGAAGACAGTTCGTAATAGACGATGACAGCTCGTAGTAAGTTACGGTTAACTGTGAAAATGGCCTAGTTGGGCGAAGCCAGCACATCGTCGTAGTAGTTGAGGACCGCCCGGCGTGGCTTCGTTTTCAGCCCTTTCACCGTGATCTTCTGCTCGAACGAAGTGTTGCCCGTCAGTCTCGCCCGTCCCAGGAAGAATATGTTTCCATCCGCCAGCTCCAGATACACCGGCACCAGCATGCGGAACTTGTCGTCCACACCCGACTGCGTCACCTTCAGACTCATGACGACGTCGCCGTCCGGCCCGATGTCAAAAGAGGCGTCCGATTTGTAGGAGGGCAGCTGCGTTCCGTACACGTACTCGTTGAAGAACCAGTCCATCCGGTGGCTGCCTTCCATGTCCATGTCCGGAGTCATGTGCTTCTCGACCATGGCCTTGAAGTCTTCCGTCGTCGCCGATCTGCCGGAGTAGGTCTTGACGAAATCCTGCATCAGTTCTTTGAAATGCTGGTCGCCCGTCCGGTTGTCGTGCATCATCATGCGAAGCATGTGGAGGATGTACGCACCCTTGGGATAGATCAGGCGGCGGGTGATGTCGAATCCCGTGCGCGAATTGCTGGTGCGGTACCCCATGGTCAGCGGACCCGCGTCAATGGCCCGGAAACCTTCCGCGTTGCGCTCCAGCAAAAGTTCCCGCTCGTCGTTCCAGAAAGTAAGGAACTTCTTGGGATTCTTCTCGATCAGGGTGAGGTACAGCGACGCGGACATGTCGGCAAACCCCTCGCTCATCCACTGATCGCGATACGAGTTGAATCCCACGGTGTGTCCCCACCACTGGTGCGCGACTTCATGCGGCGTAACTACCTTCCAATACCCGCGGTCGCCCCAGTCCATGCCCAGCTGATGGCGCACGGTCGTGTCGAAGTAGTAGCAGATGGGAATCCACACCAGCTCTGGCCAGGACTGGCCGAAGTTGCATGCCGTCTGCTGCGTAAGCTGCAAGTGCTTGAACAAAGACGGCCCAAAGTAATCGGTATAAAGCTGGACTGCCAGTTCTCCCTCAGCGAGTGATTTTTTGTTCAGCCCGGTAGTGCTCATCGTGCCCAGGGCCACCTCGCCCCCATGCGATCCCTGCGTCGGCAGGTCGTCGCCGCTCGCGGCATGCTGCAGCGCGTTCACCCAGTCCGGCGACTCCTGATTGGCATACGACTGAATGAAATACTCAGGCTTATCCAGCTTGGCCTCCTCCACCTTGAACCGGCCAAAGCTGAAGCCGGCGACAGTCTGTGGCGCTTCACTCTTCCACACGGTCACGTTCTGTCCGCCTTCGTTCGAGTCGCTGACGCGCACGCCGGTAGCCGCAATCTGCATCCCTTTCGGAATGCGGAAGGTCATGTCGTAGCTGGCATAATCGCCAAAGCTGCTGCCAGGGTTGTTTGGATACCAGTCGTCCCGCGCGACGGGGAAGTAATTCCCGCCGCCTTCGTTGGTCACCGCTTCCTTGCCTTCGTATTCCGTCGTGATCGTATACGGCTCGCCCGCGTTCAATACCTTGGGCAGGATCACCGCGAAGTTGGGGTCGTCGTTCTTGTCTTCCTGAACAAATGACAGCGCCTGGCCGTCCTCGGCACGAACACTCCTCACCCGCAGGCTCCGAAACAGATCAAACGGCACAACCTTCAGGCCGTTGAGCCGCGCTGTAAATGTGGTCTTGGCCTTGCCAATCAGATTGGCGCTCTTCTCCAGGGTAGTGTCCAGTTGCTGATGTTCAATGTGGATCGGCTGCCCGAACGCGCCGCTCTTGTGCTCGCGCGACATCTCAAAAGAAGCCCATTGTCCAAGTTTGTTCTCATCGTAGGTCACGAACTGGACCTGATCTCGCGTCTCATGCGGGTCAATCTCGTACAATTCCTGCCCGTTGTAGTGTTTGCCGTGAATGAACGCCAGAAAATATCCGCCCGGCTCCGGACTCAACACATCCTCCAGAATCCGCGCCTCGAGATTATTCTTCAGCTTGTGGCGGGTGGTGTGCTGGCTGTCTTTCAGCGGCCCCGCGTCGCATCCGGATGCGCCCGCGGCGCCGCCTTTCTTGATTTCATCGTAGGTTGAGTCCGTGAACCGCAGCACCATCTGGCTGAAGTTCTCGCTGAACTCGTCTTCCTTGGTCAGCAGCTTCAGCGACTTCCTCTCGGTGTCCGTGGGCGCATTGAGAACGAAGTTTCCATCTCCGGCAAACACGGCCCCTGTCACCTTTCCGTTCACCGGAGCCGTAAAGCACACCGTGCCCGAATGCAGGTGGAACGTCCCCGCGTCGCGCTTCAACTCGAAATTGGTGACGCTGACCGCCTCGCCGCTCAAAGTCAGGTTGCGCAATGCCTGATAGGTCGGATCGGAGCCCGCCGCGGGCGCGGCGTTTTGGGCACAGGCGATCCCGGCCAGAAACGCGGCCACGGCGAGCGCTACGAAGAAGGCTGGCACTGCCTGCAAAGACACACGGAGGCTTCGCAGGGTGCGGAGAAGAAACGGCATATGACCCCCTTGGAATGAAGAAGAAAGAGGCAGCTAATTATCCGCCCTTCATGCGGAAACGCAAGGATTGGGATCACACTGTTGCGAAATCGGAACAAGAGCCATCTGGCCCTGTCGTGTGCTCCGGAAAAGTCGTGCCGGGGAGAAAACCGGCGCAGATGTGGATGAGCGGATACTGTCCTAATTTGATTTTCTCACCACAGAGACACAGAGAGGCCCAACCGCTTGGCGAACCCTTCACCTTCTGGTTCTTACAAGTTCAAGGTTTTCTCCGTGACTCTGTGGTGAAAATTAGGACGCTTCACGCTCCGGTGACGAAGTAGCTTTCATCCGGCTTGCTCTCAACTTTTTCCGGGGTTGCGTCGGCTTTGCTCGGAGCCACGTCGGCGGTGACGTCCTGCACGAACTCGCGGCGGCGCTCCGGACCTTTGCGGTCGAGCACGCGCACGCGGCGGGTGGGCATGGTGCTAGGCTCGAGGCTGACGATGCGCCCTTCCCGCACCTGGATCTGCGAGCGGAACCAGTCGGTGCGGAACATGCGGCCGGCGGCGTAGAACGTGATGCAGGCCGCGATCGGCCCCTCGAATTCGTGCCCGGTGCAGGCGATGATGCGCTTACCCATTTCCTGCGTCCAGGTCATGCCGCCGACCAGGGGATCATTCAGGCGGCAGCGCTCGAACGGCATGGCGTGGGAGAGCTTCCGCAATTGCAGAAGTTGCAGCAGGACCGAGGTTTTGGCCAGGTTGGTGACGATCACTTTTGCCTCGCTCGCCGAAACCCGCTCGATCTTGATATGCAGGTCCGGTGACCACTCGCGCTCGAATTCTTCGCGGGCCAGGGCCAGGCCTTTGTCCGTCGCCTCCACGTAACGCAGCGTGGCCCGGGCCAGCACCACACTGAAAAAACAAGTCACGATGGTGGCAATAATGGGGATGTAGCTGACCAGCGTGGAGAAAGGAATGCGGAACGAGTTCACCAACTGCATATGCATGGCGCGCATTGCTCCTGCGGACGCGGGGTTTGGGGAGGGCGACCGATCGGCATGAGTCTAGCGGCTGCGCGACCCGGGCTCCAGATGCGCATAGTGTTGGGGCGGTAACCGGCGCAGTACTTGGACTTTGGTAACCGGCAGAATTAAGGTTTCAAGGTTTCAAAGTTTCAAAGTCTCAGAATCTCCCAAACATGCCACCCGGAAGACTCCGCAACCCTCCCCGTTTGAGGGGCGCCTCAGTGTATTTCTCTCCACTGCATCGCCGATACGGCAAGAAGCAGGCCTCCGGCGACAATCGCAAGTGCTAGTGCTATGGGGATCACCGAACGAAACGCCGACAGCCCCGTGGCCGCTAGCACGATGCCGATCCAAAATCTCGCTTGCGAGGCGATCTTCGGCACGCCGATTCTCGCGTAATGGACTCCCTCCGGAAAGTCAGCCGGAGTGACGTTTTGTTGCCGGGCAACGATTTCTTGCTGCCACTGTTCCCGTGATTTCTCCCGCTTGTTCGCCATAAGACTGCACTCTATCCAGCGACACCAAGAGTTACAAGATAACCTTCGGCAGCTAAGGCTCGTACCGGACTTCCGTTAGCCACTAGACGCGTGGGCTCTGGGAAACGGGCGGAAGCATGTCCTGCAGGGGGTTAGAGGACTCGTGATGCCCGCTTTGAAGCCTTGAAACCTTGCCCTTATTCCAGAACGCTGTCGTCCAGCTTCTTCTTCCCCCAGTCAGCGGCCGCCTGGACGAACGCGAGAACCAGCGGGTGCGGCTTCTTCTCCGTGGACGATAACTGCGGCTGAAACAGCGTGGCCACAAAGAACCGGTGGGTGGGCGACTCGATGGCGCGAATTTCGCCCTGCGGCCCACGCGCCACGACCGGAAATCCGGCTTCCATGGCGGCCCATTCAAAATCCGGATTGATTTCAAAGTTGCAGAAGAACTCTTCGGTTACCGTCTCTTTCTCTTTGCCATAGAACGACTGCAGGTAGGAACCGGGGCGCAGGCGAATCTCCGGCACCGCTCCCGAGAGCTTGGGAGCGTTGTCCTTGCGGCCGGGTACGGCGCAGGCCACAGGATAGATGACAATGTTTTTCGATCCCGAATTGTTTTCCGCGCTGTCGGCGTCTTTCACGTTGAGCACGTTGCGGATGAATTCGATGAAGGCGTACTGGAATCCGCCGCAGGTGCCGAGAAAGGGCCAATCCCGCCTCCGCGCGAACTCAATGCCCTTCAGCATGCCATCGAAGCTGTTATACGGGCTGCCGGGAGAGGCCCACAGGCCGTCGAACTCCGCCAGCTTCTCTTCCGCGTTCGCGTCGGTGAGCGAAGATGTAGGGATCCACTCGGATTCGACCTTCATGCCCATTTTGCGGGCAGCATGCTGCAGGGCGTCGTTGGTGGCGTGGTGCGAGCGAAATTCGGTGTTGAAATCGCCCAGGATTCCGATGCGCACGGCGTCGCTCACACCTGTGATTGTACTAGAGGCCATGCGGCGCACCGGAATGAGTAGCGCGGCGGGACGTTAGCAGCGTGGGTACGGCCCCCATCCCGGCAGGACGATGTCCTGAGAACGATGCCCTGAATCCGTGAACCGCCCAGCAGTTTCCGAACATTTGCCATTCCGGAGGCAGTTTTGGGAAGGCACCGTTTTGGGAAGGGCTCGACTTCAGTCGTGCCGTAAGGATCACCAAATCAGCCGCGACTTCAGCCGCTGAGGAACAGCAAAGGGCCGGGAAAGAGTCTTTGATCAAACTGCCAAGGAAACCAAATCTGTCACAACAGCTTTTCAATGCTCAGGAAGATGTAGAGGCTGAACAGCGCCAGCACCGGCCCTCCCCAGATCATCAGTGTACTTCTCCATTCCAGGGTGCGGGCGACTTCCTTCTGGCTGCGCCAGGAGATCAGGAACGTCTTGTTGTTTGCGCCCTTCATCAGCACCACCGCCGGATGCGGATCGAAGCCGTTCGCGGCCGCGCCCGGATCGCGGCTGGAGGCGTTGCTGCCGGCCACACCTGCCGCAGCCGACGGGTCGGCGATGACCTGTACTCCTTTTGTGCTCGCGCCAACTGCAGCGGCAGCCGCCCAGGCGGCCGGGCTCGAGATTCCGGCTTTCATGAGAGCGTCGGCGACCTGCTCGCCCTTCAGAGTAGTCGTACCGACAGTAATTCCCGGAGCGCGGAAAGTTCTTTGCGGTGGAACGTTAAGGCGGGCTGCGAGCCGCTGCGCGAGAGCTTCCTCGCCGCTTCCCCGCGAACCAAGGTTAAAGGAAAACGAATTGATGGAGATGAAGAGGCCGTTCGAGGAACTCGAACTGACAGGTTCGTTGTCCACGACCGGTTCCGGCGTCACCTCAAGTCCCGGATTCTCCGCCAGCGTCCCCAGAATGAACAGCGCGTTCTTGGGCTTGATGCAGAACTCTTGCACCTTGATTTTGTTGCTGGTGACGATGCCGTGGCGCGCCAGGAACCCGCTGACATTCGGGGGCGCCGGACTCTTGGTGGTGAAGAAGGACTCGCAGAATTCCTGCTCGAAATCACGGTGCAGATCGAGGTCCGCCCCGCGCGGGTCCACCAGCAGGCGGCCGGTGTCGTCGTCCACGAAGAAAGGCACGTGCATGCACTCGCCCGCGACCTTGACCCACGACTTATTCTTGCCTTGCTGTTTCCACTCCCAGACCAGCGTGCGGTAGTAGTAGCAGGCGCGCGCCGTGATGGGCGCGACCATGGTGTAGGGACCTGCCGCCAGGCCGTTGATTTCCACCATGCCCACGGGAGCGCTGCGAATTTTCGAAAACGGCGTGTCGAGAATCAGGCGGCGCCGCAGCAGCAAACGAAATCCGTAGATGAACAGGCCGATTCCGGCGCAGAAGCCGATCACGCACCAGATCACCAGGCTGCCGGGGTTGGACGAGCGAACGATTGTAGCAAGGGGCATCACGATTGAATCCGCGGACGCGTTGGATACACCGCGTCCTCTGTTTAGCCTAACGAACCGCTCAGCAGTGGGCACCAGAAAACAGTCCCGCGTGCTTACGCTGGTAACGGGAAGAAACTGACGGCTGATGGCTGATAGCTGACGGCTGTCTTACCCGCCCGCCTTGAGTTCCGTCAGCACCTGCTTGGCGATTTCCTTGAGCGTTTCGAAAACGCCCACGCCCTGGAACGCGACCGCTTCCACCAGCGGCTCGTTCTTACGGCGCAGTTCGGTGGCCAGCAGGTCCACGGGAAGGATGTTTGGCAGGTCGCGCTTGTTGAGCTGCAGCACGTAGGGAATCTTGTTGAAGTCGTAGCCGTGCTCTTTCAGGTTCGACATGAGGTTGTCGAGCGCTTCCACGTTCGCGTCCATGCGCTGTTCCTGCGAGTCCGCCACGAACACAATGCCATCCACCCCGCGCAAAATCAGCTTGCGGCTGGCATCGTAGAAGACCTGGCCAGGAACGGTGTACAGATGGATGCGCGTCTTGAAGCCGCGCACCGAGCCCAGATCGAGCGGCAGAAAATCGAAGAACAGCGTACGTTCGGTTTCGGTGGCCAGCGAGATCATCTTGCCCTTCTGCTGATCCGCGGTCTTCTGGTAGATGACCTGCAAGTTCGTGGTCTTGCCGCCGAGGCCGGCGCCATAGTACACGATCTTGCAGTTGATCTCGCGGGCTGCGAAGTTGATGAAACTCAAAGGCTTTCCTCAAGGTGCGAGACAAACGGCAAGGCTGCCACGCACACTAATGTCTTTATGGGGGCTCGCCGCTTTTATATCACAGGGAGCATACCTCAGGCAGGTTACTCAGGTGACCCCTGGGGGCAAAGGAGTGCCATCCTTGCCATTTTGGCCCTATCCGTCTGGATTACCGGGCCGCTGCTGGGGCCGGATAATACCCATCCTTGGCGGCAATCTTCAGGTGCTTGTAATCCACCAGGACCTCAATGCTCCGGTAAGCCGAACTGCCCGCCGTGGCCTTGGGGACGTATCCCAGCGTGTACTGATTCCGCGCTTCGGAGGTGATTGTGGCGTAGGCCTCTTCAATCGCATTGCGGGAAAGATCGTGCTCCACCTCCCCACCTCCGGTCGCGTACGTGTATTTCGGGAGAATGTCGAAGTAGCCTTGCCCTGGCAGATGAATTTTCCCGACCTGGCGAAAAAGAGGTAAGGACCCGCCTTCCACAACAACTGCCTTCACCTGTATGTCCCGCCTCTCCAGGACTTGCAGCACATCGCGGTACGCGGCTCTGCTGCCCAACTCGCGCCCATCGCTGATCACGAAAATCACTTTGCGGCGGGTGCGCTCGCGCTTGCTCAGGTCGACCGCGGCCCGCAGGATGGCGTCATTCAATACATGCGCCTCCCGGGGCGGAGTGTTCACCGGCTGGATCGTCGGCCCGCCCACCGGAGCTCCGTTGACCGTCGGGGGCCCGGCCGCCAGCGGCCCGCTCAGCACTGCCGGTCCATTATTGTTGCCCCGCACCAGTTTCAACGCGTTCAGCGCAGCCGTCAGCTTTTCGCTTCTCCTCGTAAAATCGGTAACCTGGCTCACCGTGCTGCTGTAGGTATACAGGGCCGCTTCGTCGTAGGGACTGAGGGCATTAACCAGCGCGGAGTAGGTCTGGTTTACTTTCTGCACCGCCACGTCGGGCATACCGATGTCAATCAGAATCGCCACCGAAAGCTGAAGGGGATCGCTGGAGAAGAAGCTCAGCGTCTGCTTCTTGCCGTTTTCGAGCACGGTGAAGTCTTTGGGAAGGAGGCCGTCCACGCGCCGCCCGCTCGGGTCCTTGACCAGAACCGGAAGCAGAACGAAGTTGGTGGAGACCGAAATCTTGTACAGATCCTCCGTGGGATTGATCTGGTTTCGCGGGAAAGTTCCCGCTGGCACCGTCTCAATCGGCGGCATCGGGGGCGGAGCCGCTTTCTCCTGATCCGACGGCTGCTGATCTGCCCGCTGCTGTGAGTTGCTATCCCGGGTCTGACCCGGCTTAGCACCCTGGGCCGGCTCAGGTTGCTGGTACACCGGAAGAGGCGGCGGTGGAGGCGGCGGCTGCACCACCGACGGCGCATCTGGCAGGTCGGCATCCTTAGTGGCGGGTGGCGGCTGCGTCTGGCTGTTTCCAGATTGCGCCCGCAGTGCCGGCATCGCTGAGCCGAAGACCAGTGCCAGCACCAGCGCGGCCCTTCCCGCACTGCTTCGCCAATTGCCATTCCCCGTTACCGGCATCATTGCTTTCCTCGGACCGTCCAATTTTCTCACCCTTTGGGATGCTTGATTCAGCCCATTTGGTGCATCTAAGTTTCAGGACTAGACTAACAAAGAATCCAGAGAGAATCCCTGCATGCCAAAACTTCTTTCCTTCGTGTTCAGAACCCTGCGAAATCCCCGAACCCTGCCGCTGATTCTGGCTATCTTGTTCGCAGCCGTCCCGTTCGCTTTTGCTCAGCAGACGGCGCCCAGCCAGCAGCCGCCTTCCGCGGGCCAGAAATCCGACGCGGGCCAGAAGTCCGACGATTCTCAGCAGCCCACCGAGACCCTCAAGGTCAACGTCAATGTGGTGCAGCTGTTCTTCAACGTCAAAGACAAGCACGGGGCGCTCATCCCCAACCTCACAAAAGATGACTTTGAAATCTACGAAGACGGCAAGCCGCAGACGATCAAGTATTTCGCGGCGGAATCCAACCTGCCGCTGACCCTCGGGATCATGATCGACTCCAGCGGCAGCCAGCTGCGCGTCCTCGACATGGAAAAAGAAGTGGGCGGAGCTTTTCTGAAGCAGATCCTCACCGATAAAGACGAAGCCTACGTGATCAGCTTCGACATCAGCGTGGACCTGCTCCAGGACTTCACCCGCGACGTGCACCGCCTGCAGGCTGCCCTCAACAAGGCCAAGATTAACGTGGACTACACCAGCGGAATCCCCGGGATGGGCGGCGGCCCGGTCCCGCAGCATAATTCGCCGGGAACGCTGCTGTTTGACGCCGTATACCTCTCCGCCCACGACATGCTGGCCAAGGAAGTCGGGCGCAAGGCCATGATTCTGCTTACCGACGGTCAGGACGAAGGCAGCAAACTCAAGATTAAGGACGCCATTGAGGCCGCGCAGAAAGCCGATGCCATCGTCTACGTTCTGCTCTGCGCCGACCGCGGAGGTTATTTCAGCACCGGCATGTCCTACTACGGTGAGGCGGACATGGACAAACTCACCAAGGAGACAGGCGGGCGCGTCATCAACGTAGGCAACAAGTTCGACAAGCTCCGGGAAGCCTTCGACCAGATCGCCTCCGAATTGCGCAGCCAGTACAACATCGGCTACACGCCCACCAACCTCAAACTCGACGGCACCTACCGCAAGCTCGAGATTAAGAACAAGCAGAACTACAAAATCCAGGCACGCGCCGGATACTACGCCGGCAAGAGCGGGGACTGATCCCGATTCGAGCGTATTCGGGCTAAGGGGAAAGGCCGGGCCGCAACTTCGTGGCATGACTTTTTCCGTCGTCCGGGTTAACCTTGCTGTTCCAGTCTTCACCCCACGAGTTACGTGTGAGCACTCCGGTCATTACTTCCAAGCGGCGTTCCCCCTGGCCGCGCCGCATCCTGGGGATCGAGCAGGTGCTGGTGTTCGTGGGTCTGGTGGTCTATGCCATCCTTGTATCGCTGAATCAAAAGTGTTCCCTGTTAGTAATAATGATTGCCTGCTTGACGGTGGGGAACTTGCTCATTCCTCTTGCCATAGTGTTCCGTCGGATCTATGCAACTCGTCCGTTTCCGTGGAACTGGGTGCTTTTCTTCCCGGTGCAGATTGGGTTTGGGTTCGTATGTGCCGTCGGTTCGATCGTTTTTCTGCAACTTACGAAGGTAGATCCGGAGCCGTTCTGGATCGTCTTCCGACAAATCGGCTACCTGACCATTGTCGTCGTTGTAGTTGTGAACGTGGTGATGTTCGCGGTGGAGGAGCTCCAGCGAAAACTGAGAGCACGAAACGAACTGCTGGAGCAGACGGTCGAGAAGGGAACGATTGCCCTGCAGCAGCAGGAGGAAGAACTGAAGCGAGCGCGCGAAATCCAGCAGATGTTGCTGCCCAACAAGCTGCCGCAGCTTCCGGGCGCGCAAATCTCCGGAGCCTGGCAGCCGGCGCGCGAAGTCAGCGGCGATTATTTCGATGTGATCCAGCTGGATGAGAAGCGGGTTGGAATCTGCGTGGGCGATGTGGCGGGAAAGGGAATCACGGCGGCGTTACTGATGGCCAATCTGCAGGCGTCATTTCGTGCGTTTGCGACCGCGGACGCGACACCGCAGGTCGTATGCACGAAGCTGAACAAGTTTCTTTGCGCGAACGTCGCTTCCGGAAAGTTTGTTACTTTCTTTTATGCCGTTCTCGACGCGGAGAAGCGCATGCTGGTATACGAAAACGCCGGTCACTGTCCTGGGCTATTGGTGCGAGAAAACGGCGAAGTTGAATCTCTGCGCGGCGGCGGAGCTGTGCTCGGCGTGCTTGCGGATTGGGTTTATCAGGACTACGAAGCGCAGCTTCAGCCGGGTGACAAGCTGCTGCTGTGGACCGATGGCGTCACCGAGGCGGAAAACACCCAACTGGAAGAATTCGGCGAGCAGCGCCTCGTTGAGGCCGCTCGCGCCCGGGATACAACTGCGCTTGATACTCAGCGAGCCATCATGCAGCGCGTGACTGCATTTTGCGCTGCGAACTTTCGCGATGACGCCACCTTACTGGTGTTGAAAATCCACTCATAACCCACGTTCGCTCGCTTCCCGCCCCGCTTGCAGGCAACAATCTCTGTTACACTCCTTTCCCTGTGGAGGTTCGCATGCCCAGCTTCTCCCGGCGTTCTTTTCTACATCTGTCGGCGGGCGCGTCCGCAGCTGCTGCCTTTCGCGTCATGACTGAGCCCATGCTGGCCGCGGTGGCCCGCCGTCCGCACGCCGCCGATGCCGTGCTGATTGATGCCAACGAGAATCCGCTTGGCCCCAGTCAGGCCGCGCGCGATGCGATGGCGGCCATCCTCCCGCAGGGCGGCCGCTACTCCGACAATCTCACCGACGATCTCGCCAGCACCTTCGCACAGAGCGAAGGCCTCAATCCCGACTACGTCCGCGTCACCGCCGGTTCGACTCCTCCGCTGGCTCTGAGCGTTCTGGCTTTCACCTCCCCGCAAAAAAGCTACGTCACCGCCGATCCCGGATTCGAGCTGGGCCTGATGATGGCCGCGAAAGCGGGCGCGCGCGTGGTCGGCGTTCCACTTAACAAGACCTACGCGCACGACGTCAAGGCCATGCTGGCGGCCGCTCCCGACGCCGGTGTCTTTTACATCTGCAATCCCAACAATCCTACGGGCACACTTACGCCGCACGCCGACATTGAGTATCTGGTCGCGAACAAACCGAAAGACTCGATCGTTCTGGTGGACGAAGCCTACCTTCACTTCAGCGACGCGCCCTCCACGCTCGATCTGGTGAAGGCGGGCAAGGATGTGGTCTTGCTGCGCACCTTCTCCAAGGTGTACGGCATGGCCGGCCTGCGCTGCGGATTGCTGATTGCCCGGCCCGACCTGTCCGACAAAATCCTGGAGCGCGGCGGATACAATTTCATGCCCGTCACCGCCGTCGCCGCAGCTACGGCCAGCCTGAAGGACCCGCACCTGGCTCCGGAACGGCGGCGCATCAACGCCGGTGTTCGCCAGCGCACGTTCGACTGGCTAGACCGCAACGGCTATGCCTATATTCCCTCCGAGTCGAACTGCTTCCTGCTCGACACCAAGCGGCCCGGCAAAGATGTGCGCGACGCCATGGCCAAAGAAAATGTTCTGATCGGGCGCACCTGGCCGGTGCTGCCCACGCACGTCCGCGTCACCGTCGGTACCGGCGAAGAGATGGAACTCTTCCAGGCCGCATTCCAGAAGGTGATGAAGGCGAGCGCCGGGTAGAGCAGAGTCCCCCCAAAGCGGGCTTGGGTAGGGCACGGCTTCACAGGCTGCCGACAAACTCAAATTACGCATCTGGTCTTGGGTGGCGCAGGCCTTCCAGGCCTGCGACCAAGCTGGCAGAGGGAATGCGCTCTAGCAACAGAGGTACCTCAGCAACGGAAGCCGCTACTGAAAATAGGTCTCTTATCGCAGCGCTTTTAGTGTGCGCGTGAGAACTCGAATTTGGGTAAGACGGTGGAGCAAGCGCTGCCAACTCCGAGGCCCGCCGGGGGCGGGATGTGATAGCCCGGCACGTGAGTGCCGGGTAAAAGTGGGATGACGGAGCCAGTCCCGTTAGGGACGGCACTAGTTCTCACGCACACACCGAAGCGCTGCCCCAACCAGACCCGGTCGTCTCAGGAAATGCCCTGCGCCGCGATTCTGACGACCCGCAACACGTGAAGGACGAGCGAGCCAGGCTCAGCATAGGCTGCATTCCGGTTCGCTCTAACGGCGAGTTCAATCGATTTAACTCCCGTATTTAAGTCTATTGTTGTCATTAACTTGGCGGGATTTTTTGGCACAGGGTGCGGCCCCGTAACGGTATCGGAAATCAGTCGCTTCCGACCGATCGCACCATTTCCTGTTCAAGCCCCTGGCGGGTTGCCCGAGAGCGAAAAATTCGGCCGTGTGGGGACAGCCGCCCTCGGCTGTCCTGCGGAGCGAAGCTCCGCTGCGGTTTTCAGCCGGCTCCACGCACCCTCTAAAGTCTCACTCCACCGCTTCCGTCCACCGCACCGTCCGTCCCTCGCGGCTGCTCTTGTGCGCCAGCAGCAGAGCGCGCATGGTGCGCAGTGCCTGCTCCGGAGTCACATCCAGTGGAGCCCGCTTCTCGATCGCGTCGCGAACATTGGCGTAGAAAAGACGATAGTCTCCGCGCTCGGTCTGCACTTTTCGGGTTTGCCCGCCGACCAGGGAAAGAGTGCCCCAGCGGTCTTCCGGCTCGAGGCCCCAATCCGCGCCCCATTTGTCTCCGTCGGGACAACCGGGGCTGCGCAGAATCTCCTCCTGCGGATCCATGCCGTACTTCACGAACGATCCCTGGGTTCCATGAATCAGCACGTGCGGACCGGGGGCGTAGGCGATGATTCGGGCGCGCAACTCCGCCCGCAGGCGCGGATACTCCATGCACACGTCAAAGGCGTCATCCACCTCAGCAGTCGCGCGCTGGCAGAAGGCTGACGCGGAAATCGTCTCCGGCTCGCCGAACAGCACCAGCGCCTGATCAATCAAGTGCGGGCCCAGATCCCACAGCACGCCGGCCGCGGGAAAGTCGGCGCGCTCCCGCCAGGCGTTCGGCTTGGTCTCCAGGCGAAAGCGGTCGAAGCGCGACTCATATTCGGCGATCGCGCCCAACTCTCCGGAGGCCACGAGTTTTTTCACCGTGCGAAAGACGCCATCCCAGCGCCGGTCCTGATAGACCGTGAGCAAGCGCCCGCACGCGGCGGCGAGGCTCGTCAGTTGCTCGGCTTCCGCCATGGTTGGCGTGAGCGGCTTGTCCACGACCACGTCGCGCCCGGCTTCCAGACAAGCTCTTGTGTACGAAAAGTGTGAATCGTTCGGGGTGGCGACCACGCACAGGCCGATCGTTTGGTCGGAGAGCATTTCGTCCAGCGAGCGCACCACGCGCACTTTGGGATAGCGCTCCTGCGCCCGCAAGCCATGCCGCTCGAGAATCGAGGCCAGCTCCATCCCCGGAACTCCACGAATCACCGGAGCGTGAAACGCCTGCCCCGCCAGACCAAATCCAATCAGGCCCACTCGCACCATTGGAGGACTATCTGCCTTTCTATACAGCGATTGTTAATTCTTGATTCTTGATTGTTGATTGAAAACCAGAGCGAGGGGCGACCAGCCGCTCTGTCTATTCAACAATCAAGAAATCAGCAATCAACAATTTGGGAGCAGCAAACTACGAGCGCGCAGCGCGATCTTTCAACCGGCGCACGAACTTCAGCCCCGACCAGACCTCGGTGACCGCGCAAACCTTCACGTCCACCAGCCCCGCCGCCAGACCGGTTTCGCGCACGATATTCTCGTCCAGATCGGTGGTCACGCCGGAACTCTTCTTGGGCCAGCTCACCCAGAGCATTCCGGCGGGCGCAAGCTGCCGGGTGATCCGCTTGAATTCCTTCGCCAACTCTGTTTTCGACCGGGTAAAGACCTGGGCGAAGTCGAGTGGAGCTTTGCCGTCGCGCACCAATTCGCAGCCGGCGAGCGCCGGCTTCAGCTCCGCCACCACCTCAGATGGCGCTCCGACGAACTGCACCCGAAAGCCGTCTTTGATCCCCAGCTTTTTCGGAAGCGGTGTTCCTGAGTATCCTGCCATGGCGTATCTCAATCGCGAGGAGTTTTCCCCAACCGTTTGCAGCGAAGATTTCACTTCCTCAAGGACTGCTTTCCAACTCAGCGACTCTGCTGAAGTCCGAGGTCCGGTTCTCTACTGTGTCGGCGAGTACCATCCACGCCGCGACCGCACCCGGTAGTTCTTGCGGTCGTTGGCGACGATTTCAATCGTGCGATAGTGCCCGTCCTTCTTGAGGTCCGCCGGCTTGTAGGAAATCGCGTACTGGCTGCGCAATTCGTCCTGTATTTCGGCGAAGGCATCGGCTACGTCGCGAATCTGGAAGGGGAAGAAAGCGCGTCCGCCGGTCGCGTCGGCGATGCGCTCGAGGACTTTGTCGCCCGCGCCTTTGCTGCCGCTCACGTTGGTGCTGATGGTGTAAACGACAGCCTCCGCGCGCTGCGCCATCTCGATCGCCTCTTCGCGGGTGACGTGGCTCTGGTTATCCTCGCCGTCGCTGAGCAGAATGATGGCGCGCCGCACGGGCGTCGCGTTCGGCGCTTTCAGCAGCTTGTCGCGGCAGGCGAAATAGAGCGCATCATAGAGTGCCGTGCCGCCGCCCGGACGCAGTTCGTGCACTCCGTGCGCCAGCGCTTCCGTGTTGTCGGTGAAATCCTGCGTGACTTCCGGGGTCACGTCAAAGCCCACCACGAAGGCGAGATCGTAGTTGTGGCGCACCGTCTGATTCAGAAATTCGACGGCCGATTCCTGCTCGAACTTGAACCGGTCGCGCACTGAGTTGCTGGCGTCAATCAGCAGTCCCACCTGCAGGGGCAGGTTGGTTTCAGCGTGGAAGCTGCGGATCTCTTCCGGAGGCTTGCTGTCGTCCACCACGCGGAAATCGTTCTGCTTCAAATCGGTGATGCGCTTGCCGTGCTTGTCGGTCACCGTGAACACGACGTTCACTTCGTTGGAAGGCACCTTGATGGTCAGGACCCGGTCGTCGCTGGCAGCGGTCCCATCACCCGGTTTCGGAGCCTGATCAGCCGCGGGGCCCGCGGGGGCTGAGTTAGCTGGAACTGGATTAGCGGAGGCTGGGTTAGAGGGTGAACTGGCGGATGGACTCGCCGGTGTAGCGGCGGATGGAGCAGCGGGTGTAGCCGGAGCCGAACTGGGCGCTGCCTGGCCAGCCGGGGGCTGCTGTTGCGGCTGCTGGGCGGGGGACGAAGCTGCCGGTTGCGTCGGAGCGGGAGCGGGCGCCGACTGCGCCGCCGCGCACACGGCGAAAAGCGCCAGCACCGCTACCCCGACAATCTTGCCCAACACTCTAGTCCCCAAGATTCTCACCTGCAGACATTATAGTAATTGCGGCCAGAAATTGCTGCAGCTCCGCGGGCAACGGACTCTGCAGCGCGATTTGTTTCCCGGTGCGGGGATGCGCCAGTGCCAACTCCGCCGCGTGCAGGAAATTCCGCGCCAGGGAGATCGCTCCCGATGCGGGTGCCCCACCCTTCTCGCGTTCTTTGCGAGAGGGTGGGGTATTTGATCTTCGTAGGTTCGCTACCGCTCCATACAACGTGTCCCCGACCACGGGATGTCCCAGCGACGCCATGTGCACTCGAATCTGGTGCGTTCTGCCGGTATCAATTTTCACTTCGAGCAGCGTGAACTTGCCGTAAGGGGAATCGAGCCGCCGCACGACCCGGTAGTGCGAAACGGCCTCGCGCCCGCCGGCGATGCGCGTGGTCATGCGGGTGCGCCGAACGCGGTCGCGGCTGATGCTGGCCGTGATCGTCCCCTGATCTTTCTTTACCCATCCGTGCACCAGCGCCACGTACGTCTTCTTGACTTCGCGCCGGGCAAATTGCGCGGCCAGCTTGCGGTGGGCTTCGTCGTTCTTGGCGACAACGATCAGCCCGCTGGTTTCTTTGTCGAGACGATGCACGATGCCGGGCCGCATTTCGCCTCCGACGGCCGACAGGCTGGCGAAATGATGCAGAAGCGCATTGACCAGCGTTCCGCGATTGCGCCGGTCTTCGGTCGAACCCGCTCCGGCGTGGACCATCATTCCCGAGGGCTTATTGATGATGGCAAGATCGTCGTCTTCGTAGAGGATATCGAGAGGAATCTCTTCGGCAATAGCGCGCAAGGGAGGCCGCGCTGCCGGACCAAGTATGGTGATGCTCTCGCCGCCGTGCAGTTTCACAGAGGCCTTGGCCGTCGCGCCGTTCAGCAGAATTTTTCCGTCGCGGATGAGGTCCTGCACGCGTGCGCGGCTGACGTTGAGTTGCGAGACGAGGAACTGGTCGAGGCGCTCACCAGCGGCGTCATTGGAGACAGAAATCGCGATGGGACCGGGCTCGGTCAAAGGCACGCGGGGAATTCTACCGCGCCGCGCTCACTTCTGCGCCGGAGCCGCCTTCGACCCCGGCCGCAGCCACCAGATAAACCCGCCGCCGAGCACCAGTCCGATAGCGATCAGCTGCGTGCCGGTCATGGCGCCGCCGAACACCGAACCGCGGCCGGGATCACCGCGCAGATACTCCAGGAAGAATCGGGCAAAGCCGTACAGGAACATGAACGCCCCGATAATCTGCCCCTCAAATTTGCGCCGCTTCAACAGCCAAGTGAGGAAGATGAAGTTGGCCAGCTCGACCGCCGATTCGAACAACTGCGTAGGCTGCAGCGGCACGTGCAGCGGCGTCTGGGTAATGGAAAATGCCAGTGGATTGGTGAAGGTCACTCCCCACCAGTGATCGGTCGGTTTGCCGTAGCAGCATCCGGCGGCGAAGCAGCCGATGCGGCCGATGGCATGTCCTAGGGCGAGGCCGGGAGCGAAAGCATCGCAGGTGCCGAGAGCCGGCAAGTGGTTTCTCCAGACATACCAGGCGGCCGCGACAAATGCCGCCAGCAGGCCGCCGGAAAAGACTCCGCCCGCCTGCAGCGTGTCCAGGCTGAAGATGTATCCCAGATGGTCTTTGTAGACACTCCAGTCGTTAATGACGTAAAGCACTTTCGCCCCGATGATGCCGCAGAGCACGACGAGAATGCCCAGGTTCCATGCCTTGTCACCGTCGATTCCCAGCCGCTCGGCGTTGCGCACGCTGATCCACAACCCGGTCAGCACGCCGATCGAAACCAGTACGCCATAGGTGGGAAGAAAGAATCGCCCGAGATGAAAGAGTTGCGGAAACATCAGTCTATTTGGATGCGAATCCCATTGGATGCGAAAAACAAGGGATTCGCTACCTGATTCAGTCTAGCAGGAATCCCTTGCGTCTTCCGCCGTCGCCGGAGTGTCGGTAGTGGTGCAGTTTGACTGTCAGGCTGACTTTACGGGCGTCATCCCGACGCCCCGCGTTTTCATCAGCGGGGCGAGGGATCTCGCGCGCGGCATACGCACACATTGCGTCCACGCGAGATCCCTTCGACTTCGCTCAGGGCAGGCTCTTCGCTCCGCCTGAAGAACGGCTACGCTCAGGATGACGCAACTTTCAGAATTCAAATTGCACCACTACCGGAATATCCGCGACCTTACTTGATGGGCACGTGGATGAGAGTCACCAGATCTTCCGGCTTGGCACTCTGCGGGGAGTTCAGATATTGCTCGAACGCCGGAGTGTCGCCCAGTTCGTATCCGCTCTTGGGCAGCCAGGCTCCGTAGATGCGCTGGTAGGTTTCGCTGAGCTTCTCATAGGGGCCGCGGTGTGTGGCTACGGCATAGCGGCCTCCGGGCAGCTCCAGCACACCAAACTCGCCCTCCGGCTGTACCGGACGACTGACGACCACACAGGCGTCGTAGCGGATCTTGTCCGCCGCCGTCACCGCGGGATCGTCGTGAACGATGCCGAACGTCTTCATATTCGGGCCGAGCAGTCCGCGCGGTCCCGCCCAACTCATCAGGCGTGACCATGTGGCTCCGACTTCGGAGTACGGCCCTACATGCCGAAGAAAGACGACTCGCATCGGGGGAATCTCTTTCACTTCCACCTGCAGAGGATCACCGTAGTCTGGAGGATGGAAGCCTTTCACATCGTCAAAATGCGTACCTGACAACGACTCGGGCGCAGGTTTGTGCGCCACACGGTAATCAGAAGGAGATGTTTCAAACATAGCTTTGAATGCCCTCGTAAACGCCTCATGGGTTTCAAAACCCGCCTGCAGCGCGATCTGAATGACCGGTTCACTGCCGACCTTCAGCTGTTTGGCGGCCCGCTCCAAGCGGAGGCGTCGGATGTGCTGCTGGAGCGATTCACCCACCAAGCCGTGGAACACACGATGAAAGTGGAATCTGGAGAAGTTCGCTATGGCGGCCAACTGCTCCAGGTCCAGGTCCGCATCCAAATTCTGCTGGATATAGACCAGCGTGCGGATGATGCGCTCGTAGTAGTCCTGCTCGGTAGTTCTCTTCATGCCTGCGCCGTTCGTTGCTTCTGAGAAGACTCCTGCGAGCCAGCCAGCCGGGCGGCGCCAAAGGCAAAGAACGGAAAGATCAGGTAATCCAGACCGATCTCGGAGTAGTAGTTCAGCACCGTCATTCTCATGGGCCCGTGCGAAAACAGCGGATAGTCAAGAACCAGGTTGCACACAAACCACAGCACGCCCACCAGGAGTGCCTCGGATGGCGCTACGGTTCTGCCCCGAAAGTAGGAGTGGAGCAGCACTCCAGCCGTGAGCAGAACTACTAGGGCCATCACGGTCGCAAACAATGGAGCGTTCCATCGCTTCACCGGGAAAACCAGAAAAGAGATCAGGAATGGGATGAGCCAACTCAGGAAGCCAAGCAACAGAGCGCGTTTCCAGAGAATCATGTTCGACCTCCGCACGCAGTCTAGCGCTCTGCTCGCAGCTCTGCTTGACCGATTTTGCTATTTTCTAGTTGCAGGAGCGGGATGTGGTTCTCGACCGCTGAAGTGTCGCATGGGACGGGTCTCGCGGGCAGAGCCTGCCCTGAGCGAAGTCGAAGGGAGTGCCCGCGCCACATCAAAAAATCAAGCCGACCCGCTGTGCCGTGTGGTGGGCCGAGAATGAACCCGTCGTAAGACGTTGGGAACCCGCCGAGACCCTTTAGGCATCTCCGCATGGCGGAGCGTCGCTCACCGGATCTTAGTTCGAGTCGAGCCCCCGTTCATTCGGTGTTGGTTCAAAAATCGGTTACCACCATCACCAACCTGGCAGGCCGGCTTTCAACTTGGATGCTAGGCAAATCCCGGAGGATTGGCAAGGGCAAGGCCGCAAAAAGATGGCAGGCGATTTGCAACTAAAGTAACGCGGCGCTCCCAGAATGGGCTTGCCCTCGCCACCCGCGGCCAAGCGCGCAGACAACCAGCGGATGAAGATGGATCACGGAAGTAATTGATTTGGCTCGGCGGGCCGTGAGTATATACTCTGACGCAACACCCGGCCCAAGGCGCCCTCGCGGGCTGGCGGCCAGACACGGGGAGTCTGAGTGATGTTCAAAGCGCGCACGTCCGCACTCGCGGCGGCGGCCATTTTGTTGGGTGTGCATGGAGCGGTGCTGGCCGTCCGGTACGGCACCGACACCGCTTCGCTGTGGGGCGACTGGATTGACACTGCGGCCCCGCTGGCCGCGGCTGTGATCTGCTGGATGGTTGCGCGCCAGGCCGGGCCCTTCGGCAAGCGCGTGTGGCGGCTGGTCTGCGCCTCCTTCCTGCTAACTTCCGTGGGCCAGGCATTCTACACCTACAACTACGACTACCTGCACGCGCCGCTGGGAACGATCTGGCCCAGCGACGTTCTGGTTTTTTTCTGGATCGTGCCGGCCATGATGACGCTGTTTCTGAGTCCCCGCGACCCGGACAGCGGATACCGCTGGTTGCGAGCCTGCGATTTCGTGCAAGTCTGCGCCCTGGTGCTCGCGGTAGAGCTGTCGCAGATCTACGTGCCCTCGCGCTGGCGGGCAGCGGGCCAAGCGATGGAGTTGCGCGCGGTGCACGCAGGCATTTTCTTCTTTGGCGTGATTGCGTTGAGTTTCCTGGTTCGAGGCAGCCTCAGTCAGAATCGGACCGGCAGAAGTTTCTTCTTCCGCATGGGCGGTTTTCTGGTTGTCCATGGGATCGTGCTCAATACCACGCTCTACTACCAGGCTTCCGGCCACTACCGGCAGGGGACCTGGCCCGACCTCCCGTGGACCTTCAGCTATTGTCTGGCGATCGTCCTGGCCGGTACCTGGAATGAGCGCGAGTCGCCGTCCGCGGGGGTGCCGCTTTCCCGCAGCCTGCAACTGCTTGCCCAATTCTCTCCCCTGTTGATTCCCGCGATCGTCTTTCCCCTCGTGTTGCGGATTGCGCAGGAGCAATTTGTCTGGGCGGTGATCTTGGTTATGGCATCGTTCGCGGCCGCCAGCGGACGCCTGTTCGTGGTCCAGAACCAGTTGCTGGTCAGCTCCCGGGAACTGCAGAAGAATCTTTCCCTGCTGCAGGGAATCACCGAGGGCACCTCCGACGCGGTGTTCGTGAAAGATCTGGCGGGTCGGTACCTGATGATCAATTCGGCTGGCGCCCGCTTCCTGGGTTGCACCGCGGAACAGGTCATCGGTAAGACCGACGTCGACCTGTTCCTTCCGGAAGTTGGGCGCGCCATTATGGAGCGCGACCGCAGAACGGTCGAGTCCGGCGAGTCCAAAACCTACGAGGAATTCGGCACGGCAGCAGGCGTGACCCGCCTGTACCTGGCGACCAAAAGCCCGTTTCGCGATCCGAGCGGCAAGGTGATCGGCCTGCTGGGCCTTTGCCGCGATATTACCGACCGCAAGCGCGCCGGCGAGGAAATCCGCCAGTCCCAAGAGAAACTGAAAATTCATATCGAGAGTACTCCGCTGGCCGTGGTGGAATGGGATCTCGAGTTCCACGTCACCTCCTGGAATCCTTCGGCGGAGCGTCTGTTCGGATACAGCCGGGACGAAGCCCTGGGAAAGCACGCCTCCTTCATTGTCCCGCCTCAGCATCGTCAGCATGTGGACCAGGTCTGGCAACAGTTGATTACGCGCAAAGGCGGAAGCCGGAGCACCAACGATAACCTCACCAAAAACGGGCGCATCATCACCTGCGAGTGGTATAACACTCCGCTGGTAGACGAGGCCGACCGCGTGCTGGGAGTTGCCTCTTTCGTCCAGGACGTGACCGAACGCATCGCCCTGGAAGAGAGATTCCGTCAGTCGCAGAAGATGGAGGCGATTGGACGGCTGGCGGGCGGCGTGGCCCACGACTTCAACAACCTCCTGACCGTAATTCTCGGATACGCGCAGATTCTGTCTGATGGCCTTCCCCCCGGCCGTCTGGCCGACAGCACGGGACAGATCAAATCCTCGGCCGAACGGGCTGCCGGCATCACCCGCCAGTTGCTCGCCTTCAGCCGGAAACAGGTGCTCTCGCCGCGCATCATTGACCTGAACGACATCCTGCTGAACCTTGACTCTTTGTTACGCCGCCTGATCGGAGAAGACATCGAGGTTCTCGCCCTGCCCGCCCGCGACCTGGGCCCGGTGAAGGCCGATCCCGGACAGATCGAGCAGGTCATCATGAATCTGGCGCTCAATGCCCGCGACGCCATGCCGCACGGCGGGAAGCTTACCCTGGAAACCGCAAACCTGGAACTGGACGAAGCCTACTCCCGGCAGCATCCGCCTATTGCACCCGGACGCTACGTGATGCTGGCGGTCGGTGACACGGGACTGGGCATGACTCCGGAAGTCCAGGCGCGCATCTTCGAGCCGTTCTTTACCACGAAAGAAGTGGGGAAAGGGACGGGACTCGGCCTCTCGACCGTTTACGGGATCATCAAACAAAGTGGTGGCTATATCTGGGTCTACAGCGAACCGGGCCAGGGCACGACTTTCAAGATTTACTTTCCCCAGGTGGAACAGCCGGTCCAGGCGCTCGGCGTCGAGAAACGCCCCAGCAGCAGCGTGCAGCAGGGCAGCGAGACCGTCCTCCTGGTCGAAGACGATCCGCAACTGCGCGAGCTTACTTCTTCCGTTCTCACCCAGTGCGGCTACAAAGTCCTGGTGGCGGGCAGTCCCGAGGAAGGATTGGCGATCGGCAAGAAACATCCCCGGGAAATCCGGCTGCTGATCACCGATGTGGTCATGCCCCGCATCAACGGCCGCCAACTGGCGGAACAGGTCCTGCGGATCGCCCCGGACGTCCGGGTGCTTTATATCTCCGGGTACACCGACGACGCAATCGTGCATTACGGCGTGCTCGACGAAGGCCTCTGGTTCCTGCCCAAGCCTTTTACTATGACTGCTCTGGTCAACAAGGTCCGGGAGGTTCTCGACGCCAGCGCCGATACGGCGCAAAGCGCGCGCAAGAAGTAAAGCAAGCCAGCTGGTTTTTTCACCGCGGAGACACAGAGAAAATCAACTGCTTGGCACGCCCTTCCCTTTTGGGTTCTTGCAGATTTGAGGTTTTCTCCGTGACTCTGTGACCCTGTGGTGAAAAAGGCAAATTACGACGCTGCCGGCTACTTGCTTCCCTCGGCCCAATAACTGTTTCTGGCCAGAACCGTGTTCTTCCCCCCATCCCTTAGTCGCACGCGAATCTGGTGCAGCCCGGGATGCGGACTCTTGGGCGCGATGCTAAGAAGGTAGCGGCTGTGCAGGTGGTTGGTGAAGTCGTTCATCCGCACCTCGAATTTCTTCCGCGTGGCGAACAGTTCGTATTCGCCGCCGGTCATGGAGGCGATGGCGCTGGGAACGTTCTTCCTCATAGCCTGCGCCGCCCGGTATGCGAGATCGAGGAAGTTGATGCCTTCTTGCTCCTCGTTCTTGTTGGTGCCGCGGCCGGTGTCGAGGATGTTCGACAGCGCAGGCGAAAACGCCAGCGCATACATGATCGTGGTGGTCTGCCCGATGGACGCCACCGCGTCGTGAATCTTGATCAGGCTCCCATGATCGCGCGTCTCGCTGATCAGCAACAGCACGCGCTGCCGTTCTTCCGGCTCGCTCTTCAGCAGATTCACCGCGCAGGCCACCGCGTCCAGAATCGCGGCTCCTTCATCTCCCGGTTGCAGATTCTTCAAATCGTTCGCAATCAGGCTTGCATCCCGGGTAAAGTTCCGCCTGATCTCAACTTTGCTGTCAAACTCCACCAAAGCAACTCTGGCCGTTCCCTGGCTGAACAGCGGGTCGAGCATTGCGTTCAAGCCCTGCATCCTCGGGAACTCGTAAGAAGCGCGCCGCCCGCGCTGAACCGCCACCACCAGCGAAACCGGCTGGCCTTCGGGGGCTTCGTCGAGCCCCGCCGCCTGTTCCACCCCGTCGTCTTCCACGATGAAGTCTTTGGCCTCGAGCCCATACACGATCGCGCCCCGCTGGTCTTTCACCAGCGCCGGAATGATCACTACATTGGATTGGGAACGGAGAGTGGGTTCCTGGGTGGGCTCCTGGGCAATTTGCTGGGTGGGTTCCTGGGAACCAGCGCTGCCGGGAAGGAGCGCCCACAGGACGAGAAAAAATGACGCGCGCCGCAGACTAGCCCGCCTTGCGGTCTTCGCCCAGCACTTCATCCAGCGCATCCGCTAATAGATGCGCCCGCTTCTGGTAGTCGGTTGCCCCGCCGTCCTGTTTTTTGCGGAGCAGGTGATATTCATCCGCGATGTTCAGCGCCGCCAGCACTGCCAGCCGCGCCGTGTCAATCGTGTTGGTGGCTTCGGCCACGGCCCGCATCTTGGAGTCCACGTACTCGGCCAGCTTCAGAATGTACTCCGGGTCGGACCCGCGCAGGTTGTAGGCCTGGTCAAAAATCTCCACGCGAACAGCGGGCTGCGCCTCATTCAGCGCCGGATTCTTCGTTGCTGTTGCCATAACTGATCTCCAGAGAAACCGAGCCGGCCGCGTCTCCCCTCATGCGTCATCTCCCACGCCAGCAGCGGCCTAGCTGGCTTCGGCGATGGACTCGATCTGCACCAGCATTTTCTCCACGCGGCTGCGGATTTCCTCGCGCTCTTTCTTCAGTTGTACCGCTTCGCGCCGCAGCGTGGCCAGTTCTTCGTTCCGTTCTTCCAGTTGCTCCCGCAATCGCTGCACGTCGCGCTCGGCTGTGGCCTGCGCCTGGCGCGCCGCCTTATATCTCTCTATGGTGCGATAAATTTTCTCTTCCAGCGCCTGAAAATCGTCCGCCGGAACCTGCTCCGCCACCCGTTCCACCGCATTCAAAGCCATACGCAGCGCTTTCCCCATCCCGGAAGTCTGATTGTGTTGGAAGTATACTCCACATCGTTGTGGACAACCGAGCACTCTTGGGCGGTGGGTAACGGTGCAGTTTCAGAACCTTGGTTGCCTCGATTGGCAGGTTTTCTTTGCGGACTTCGCGGTCCTTACTTTGCGAGCTTTGCGGTAAAGGATCCTAAACCGCAAAGGGCGCGAAGGATTCGCAATGGACGCAAAGGGAGTCGGAATCGCGTCAGCGCCGCAGCTTGCCCAGCCGCCGCGCCGCTTCATCCAGAGTCTCCGGGGTTTTGCAGAACGCGAATCGCACCTGCCGCGCCCCGTCCCGCGGATGGTGATAGAAGCTCGATCCCGGCACGCACGCCACGCCGGTCTTTTCGACCAGGTGCCGGGCGAAGGCCACATCGTCGTCGAAGCCGAACCCGGAAATATCCGTCATCACGTAATACGCGCCCTGCGGCCGGAAACACCGGAACCCCGCCGCGGTCAGCGCCGGCATCAGATGATCCCGCCGCACCCGGTATTTCTCCGACAGCTGCGCATAGTACTCCGGGGGCAGGCTCAGAGCGGCCACTCCGGCCTCCTGCAATGGCGCCGGCGCGCCCACGGTCAGAAAATCGTGCACCTTGCGGATGGCGTTGGTGATCTTCTCGGCAGCCACCGCCCATCCCACGCGCCATCCCGTGACGCTGTAGGTTTTCGACATGCCGTTGATGGTCACGGTGCGCTCGCGCATGCCTTCGAGCGACGCCATCGCAATGTGCTCGGTGCCGTCGTAGAGAATGTGCTCGTAAATCTCGTCGGTGATCGCCAGCACATCGAACTCGAGGCACAGATCGCGAACCAGCTCCAGCTCCGCGCGCGTGAAAACCTTGCCGGTGGGATTATTGGGCGTATTCAGAATGATCGCCTTGGTGTGCTTCTCGAAGGCGCGGCGCAATTCTTTCTCGTCGAATGTCCACGCGCCGTTTTCTTCCTTCGGCGGACGCAGCTTCACGAACTTCGGCTTGGCCCCGCTCAAAATTGCATCCGGGCCATAGTTCTCATAGAACGGCTCGAAGATCACAACCTCGTCGCCCGGATTGCACACCGCGAGCAGGGTTGAGATCATGGCCTCGGTTGAGCCGCAACAGACGGTGATCTCTTTCTCGGGATCGACTTCGATCCCCTGCCACACGCCCATCTGCCGCGCGATCGCCTGGCGCAGATTCTTCGCGCCCCAGGTGATCGCATACTGATTGACATCGGAGGCGACGGCCTGCTGCGCCGCCTGCTTGATTTCCGCCGGAGCGGGGAAGTCCGGAAAGCCCTGGGCGAGGTTGACGGCGTTGTAAAGCATCGCCTGCCGCGTCATCTCGCGGATGACCGACTCGGTGAAGTGTCCCACCCGGTCGCTGAGAAAATGCTTGCGATGCGCCGGGTGAGTGCTCGGGGAATGGGTCGGGACGCCGTCAGCCATGGCAGGCAGGGTAGCACAGCCGCTGCTTCTTCCGGGACTGAAGTCACTTCTTGATCTGTATCCCCAACTCCCGCAGCTGCCGCTCGCCCACCGGCGTGGGTGCCTCGCACATCAGATCCACAGCGCGGGCAGTCTTGGGGAAAGGAATCACTTCGCGCAGGCTTTCGGCTCCGGCGAGAATCATGACAATGCGGTCGAGCCCCAGCGCGATCCCGCCGTGCGGAGGCGTGCCATACTCGAGCGCCTCAAGAAAGAATCCAAAGCGCGACTTGGCCTCTTCCTCGGTCATGCCCAGCGCGCGGAAGATTTTGCGCTGAATGTCCTGCCGGTGAATACGAATCGAGCCCGACCCCAACTCGGTTCCGTTCAGCACCACGTCGTAAGCCAGCGCCCGCACCGCGCTCAGCGGCGACTGCGGATCGTTCACCGACTCCACGCCGGCCTCGAGCAGGCTCATATCTTCTTCATGCGGCGAGGTAAAGGGATGGTGCGCGGCCATCCACTGCTTTTCGCTCTCGTCCCACTCGAACATGGGGAAGTTGGTGACCCACAGAAAACGGAAATCTTTCGCCGGATCGCCTGACTTCTTGAAAATGCCGTGCCGCTCGGCATACTTCTGCGCCAGGGCCAGGCGCAAAAGTCCGGCGGAGGCGTAGATCGCGAGTTCGGCAGGCGTGACCTTGCGGTGCGCGGGCATGGCCGTCTGCGGCCCGGCCTGCGCCGATCCGGCGACCAGCACGATCAGGTCACCTTCTTCCATTCCGGTCTTCTTTGCAATTGCGGCCGCAGCCTCGGCATATTTATTCCCGATGCGCTTGAAGTCTTCGAAAATCTTGGCCCCGCCCTTGGAGTGGAACATCGGCTTGATGTCGTCGCGCTCCTTGCGCGAGAGTTCGCCGACCTTGGGCGTGCGAATCGCGATTACCGGCAGATTTGCGTTGATCGCCAGCTCCGCCAGATTCGCGGCCGCGAAGCAATCCCGCACATCGGTAAATGCAGGCAGGCGCAAGTCCGGCTTGTCAATTCCATACAGCCGGATCGCTTCGTCATAATCCATGCGGGGAAACGGCGTTTTGATTTCGTACTTGGCGGCCGCAAAGGCTGCGGCTAAAAATCCCTCGACCACTTCCCACACTTGCTCCGGCTGCGGATAGGAAATCTCCAGATCGATCTGGGTAAATTCGGGCTGGCGGTCAGCGCGCAGGTCTTCGTCGCGGAAGCAGCGCACGATCTGGAAATATTTGTCGAATCCCGAGATCATCAGGATCTGCTTGAACAATTGCGGCGACTGCGGCAGGGCATAAAACGTGCCCGGCTGCACCCGGCTGGGCACCAGATAATCGCGCGCGCCCTCGGGCGTGGACCGCGTCATGAACGGGGTTTCGATCTCGAAAAATCCCTGCGCCGAAAGATAATCGCGGATCGCCTTCGCTACCTTGTGCCGGGTCTCGATGTTGAACTGCATCACATCGCGGCGCAGGTCAATGTAGCGGTACTTCAGCCGCGTCTCTTCGTTGGTCAGAGCCGTATCGGAGGGCAGGAACGGCGGCAGTTTCGATTCGTTCAGAATGCGAATCTCGTCGGCAACCAGCTCCACCTCGCCCGTAGGAATGTTCTTGTTGACGGTGTCGGAGTCGCGCAGCTTGAGCGTACCGATCGCGGCAATGACGTACTCGTTGCGCAGCGTAGCGGCGCGGTCGTGCACGGCGGCATTGCGTTCGCGGTTGAACACCACCTGCGCCACACCGGTGCGGTCGCGCAGGTCGATAAAGATGATGCTGCCCAGGTCGCGGCGCCGGTTCACCCATCCCATGAGCACGGCTTTCCTGCCGGCGTCGGAGGCGCGCAGCGCCCCGCACATCTGAGTCCGTCGTAGATCGCCTAAGAAGTCGAGCAAAGTATGTCCTTACAGTAGGAATGCGGCGAAGAGCCGAATTTAGGATTATAAACGGTTCATCGTGGAGGCGCGGGCGAGAACTCCGGGCAGGGGCTTTGAGCGCAATCGCCTGTTGGTAGCAACTGGGAACCGATCTACAACGAATCAGTGTCACAAACCAACAGTCCGACTACTTGCGGATACAACCTGTATCGCTCATCCGGCCGTAAACTTTCACTTCTGGCTCTGGTTAACGCTTGGCAGGAAGTCTATTCACGAAGTCGGTGATCTGTGAGATCACTTCCTCTTCGCGGGAGAGGAATATGTAGTGGGTGCCGTTGGGAATTACGATCACCTTTGCATGGGGCTGCTCTCGAAAGATGGCAATCTGCGCTTCCTCGCGACTTTTTTCTGTGGCTCGAGAGGCTGCGAGTTTTGCCGGGTCGCTCGTCTGGCTTGGATAGGGGGCTGAAGGATAAGAAAAAATCGCTAGAAGGGGTGTTTCGATGGAGTGGAAACGCTCCTCTTCGAGCATCACAGATTGGTTTGGATACCCGTGCCCAAGCCACTCGCCGACCCTCCCGTCCTCACCGATGCGAAAATCCTGGCGCACCTCCGATTCGGGGATGATGCCACCGAAGTAGCCCTTCATGTAACTCTGGAAGGCGGAAATGCTGGCAAGGTCACTGGCTTTCGGAGAGGGAGGCGTTGCGCCTTCCACTTCGCCGCGAAGTTCGGCAAGGTTCGCCTGAAACAGCGCCATGTCCGTCAATGTCTTCGATATGAGGTCGTCATCGAAGAGGTTCTTTTGTAGTGCCGAAAGATCGTCTCTGAGCTGCGCCAAAGCCGGTGTGTAGTCGCCATGCTTGGGGTTGTAGAGAGCGAAGGTGCCTCCGGCATCGAGATAAACGAGCGCTGCAGCGCGCCCTGGATGGTAGGTGGAGATGGCGCTCAGTTCTTCTCCTGCAATCGAATGCCCGACGAGGACGGGATCGGTGATGTGCAAGGCGTCAAGAACCGCGACGACATCATCTCCGAGCCGCCTTGGGTCATAACCCGTTTGAGGCGCGGAGGACTGGCCAAACCCGCGCCGCGTAATTCCAATGACGTGATAATGCGCCGCGAGCTTCGGCCCTAAGCTGTCAAAAACGTGAGCTGTGTTTCCGAGACCTGCGAGAAGCACGAGGTTGCGCCCGGTCCCTCCCCAGTCGAGCACTTCGAGCTTTACATCTGGCTGAACCTCGACGAACTGGGTCTTGAGCGCAGTCTCGCCCAAAGACGAGGGACCATTCTGGGCAAAAGCTGCGCAGGCTATCAGGGTAAAGACAGTCATGCGGATTTGCTGGGTCATTTGCATCACCCTCGCCTTTACTGTCTTGCAATCCTACCGCATCAGGTTTGCCGGTCTCTGCTCAGCCGCCAATCGAAGGATGAGATTTGGACGGTTGGTGAAAAATCGCGTTAGCACTCGTTGCCGGGTCAACGAGCGTTGTCGGCTGTTGCGGACAGTCCGTCCGCGATAGCTCGTCACTCGTTATTTCGATAAGCCTCGTGTGTTCCTACGCGCCCCCCAAGTGGCGACTCATGAAGTAAGCTGGACTCTCGCATACCAGCGTCTTAACCATGCGGAAATCGGCACTGACGGTCCTATTATGCTTGATGTTCTGCGCGCCATTTGTGTTGCTGAGCCTGAGCTACGGTGCTGCACCCTCGGAACTGCCAGTGCTGCGCGTATGGATCGGTCATACGGCGCTTGTGGCGTCGAAATCGCTGTTCATGGTTTTTCGCGTTCCGGTGATGAATCTGATCAGCGGCCTTATGGCAGCCGTCATGCTCTCCCGCGCGTCAGTTTTCGAGAACATCGAGCGGCGAACTTCCTACTCGAACATGTTTTCGACGGTCCTGTTTACCGCTGCGCTCAAATCAGATTTCGAAGGCCTGGAGTTTTATGCAACGGTGTCACCGGCGCTCCAGCCTTATCAGAGCTGGATCGGGTTCGGCACGTTGCTGTGCGTAGTGATCGGTCTTGGCCTCGCGATAATACGTGGCCGGAAAGCGCCGATCCCCTGGCCAGAGATGCAATTGACGATGCGAGACAAGATTCTTCTGCCCGGCTTGTTCGCCCTGTACGTTGCAATTGTGATCGCGTCTTTATCTGGTGCGCATCGAGCATAGAATCCGCCTGGGGTGACGCGTACCTACTTCTCGACCGAGCCGGAAGGCAAGGGACGTACCTCGGCGCCTGAAGCCGCTCACCTTAGGCGCCTGAATCGCAGCGCTGAAACGCTGCCCTGAGCGAGGTCGAAGGGCGCTGCACCACCCAAACCCCCAAAACCGGACAGCCGGGAGCTTGCCCTGAGCCTGTCGAAGGGGCAGGCTCTGCGGATGTCCCCACATGTATCACTTCTTGCTGGCTTTCCCTTCCATGAACGTCATCCACGTTGCGCCGTCGCTGGAGAGTTCGAACTTCAGGTTGTAGGTCGAGGACGACAGGATTTCCATCGTCATCTTCTGCTGGACTGGCTTGCCATTCTGGATAGACTCGCTGGTCCAGGTCCAGAGGTCACCGTTGAGCGTCCCCTTCGACACCTGGTGCAGGCCCTGGCTGCTGAACGCGTCGAACGTATAGACGTTGCGGCCAGCATCGTAGCCCATGACGAAAAGTTCAACGCCCGCGCCGCCCAGTTCCGCCGGCATCTTGAAGTCCCAGTGCCCGATCACGAAGAAATTGCCGGCCATCCATTCCGTGTTTTCGCTCCAGCTGAATTCTCCGCCGGATCCCCAGGGGCCAGGCAGAATCGTTCCCTTCGTGGCCCACTTGCCCACAAAGTATCCCAGTTTCGCGACTTCCGGCGCAGGTCTGGCCACCGTCGGCGCCGGCTTGGCTTTGCCCCTGGCCTTGTTCGTGATTCCTGGTTTGCGAGGAATGGGCTTCTCCTTGCGGCTGTCAGCGGCCACAGCAGCGAGAGCGGCGAACCCACGACAGCAGCCGAAGGCTGGTCGGAACGGATATGCCGCCCCGCCTCGCGCATGTTGACGCGGCATGGTGACGCGGCCCGCCCTGCGGCATCTGTCCGTTGTTCTGCAGGGCTTCAGTTCTACTTCTTCGTTGACTTTCCTTCCATGAATGTCATCCACGTGGTGCCGTCCATGGAGACTTCAAACTTGATGCTGTAGCTGGTGGGCGACAGCACTTTTATGGTCATCTTCTGCTGAATCTCCTGCCCGCCGTAGTTGGCTGAGCTGGTCCAGGTCCAAGTGTCTCCGCTTACCGTGCCCTTCGACGATTCGTGCCGTCCCTGGCTGTTGAAGCCTTCGTAGATGTACACGTTCTGCTCCGTGTCGTAGCCGTGGACGGATATTTCTTTGCCGTCGCCTCCGACCTCTGGAGGCATCTTGAAATCCGCGTGGCCCACCAGGAAGTAACTGCCTTCCATCCATTCCCTGGTGTCGGTTGAACTGAATTTTCCGCCCATTCCCCAGGGACCCTGCGCCACGGTCCCTTCGGTCGTCCAGGTGCCGACGAAATAATCGAGTTTCTTTACTTCCGGGCCCGGCTTGGGCGCACTCTGGGCCCAGGCAGCCAGTGAGGATAAAACCACAGCCACAACGAAAATTGCCTTGCGATTCATGAGTAGTCTCCTTCGGTCGCTAAAACGGCGAGAGGATCATAACAGGTTAGCTTTCCCCGTATATTCGCTTTTATTTCGCCTCTGTGAGATACTCCACTGGCGGGGATACCTCAGGCGCATCGGAATTCCGGCGGCGCACCTCTTTTTTCGCAAGCGCCACGCGGTGCGACGACGACCCTTGCACTTCGGTCTCCGAAAAAATTGTATTGGGCGGAGGTTTTCCGCAGGGCTTCACGAATTTCACAAGCCCGGGAACGCTAGTATGACTCGCATAGCAGCAAAATGAATTTGCACAGCACCGGGACGGACTCCGGCTGGATCGAGTCTGGTTCCGGCGGGGCGTGAACAAACCTTGGCCACTTCCGAATACACGATCAGCACTCTTCCGGCGAACGTCGAGGCCGAACGCTCGATTCTGGGTGCCATCCTGCTCGACAACTTCGCTTACAACCAGGCCGCCGAACACCTGCGCACCGAAGACTTCTCGCTGGACTCGCACCGGCGCATCTACTCGCGCATGGTGGATCTGGCCGAGTCCTCGCGCCCGATCGACATGATCACGCTCATCGAGGAACTCGACCGGCACAAGGACCTGCAGGCCATCGGTGACGTGGCCTACGTGTCGAGCCTGCTGGAGGGTGTGCCCGAACGGCCGAGCATCGAGCATTACGTCAAGATCGTGCGCGACAAGGCACTGATGCGCGGGCTCATTTCGGCCTCCAACACCGCCATTGCCCGGGCCAGCGAGCAGTCGGACCTGGCCGAAGACGTGCTGAGCGACGCCGAGGCTGCCATCTTCCAGCTCTCGGACAAGCGCATTGGGCGCGGCTTCATGGGCGTGCAGGAGATTGTCCGCGAGTCGTTTGGCTCGGTCGACGCCCTGCTGCAGCGCGGGCAGCGCATCACCGGCCTCGCCACGCACTATACCGATCTCGATGAGATGACCAGCGGCCTGCAGCGTTCCGAACTGGTGATTATTGCCGCCCGCCCTTCCATGGGCAAAACCGCTTTCGCCATGAACATCGCCGAGAATGCCGCCATTGACGATCAGCAGGTGGTGGGAGTCTTCTCGCTGGAAATGTCGCGCGAGGCCCTGCTGCTGCGCTTGCTGTGCTCGCAGGCGCGAGTGGACGCCCATAAGATGCGCACTGGTTCGCTGTGGCAGGACGATACGAAAAAGGTGGTGCGCGCCATGGAGCAACTGGCGCACGCATCGCTTTTCATCGACGACACCCCCGGCATTTCTCTGAGCGAGATGCGCGCCAAGGCACGGCGGCTGAAGCAGGCTCAGGGCGGACGGCTGGATTTGCTGATCGTGGACTACCTGCAGTTGATGTCGGGCGGGGGCAAGCGCTTCGAGAATCGCACCCAGGAAGTTTCCGCCATTTCCCGCGGATTGAAAGCGCTGGCCAAGGAACTCGCTGTGCCCGTGGTGGCGCTGTCGCAGCTGAGCCGCGCTCCGGAAAGCCGTGGCGGAGATCATCGTCCGCAACTGGCCGACCTGCGCGAGTCCGGCTCCATCGAACAGGATGCCGATATGGTGATGTTTATCTTTCGTGAGGAAGTCTACAAACAGGACGATCCCGAGGTCCAAGGCAAGGCGGAAATCATCATTGCCAAACAACGCAACGGCCCCACCGGGAAGTTTCGGCTGGCGTTCCTCAAACCCTGCACCCGGTTCGAGACCATGGCCGAGGGTGTTGCGGAGCCCGAGGAGTGAGCGTTCGACATTACAGGAAAGACTGTAGCCTAGTCCGGGTAACTGCCTTACAGACTTAGGCTTGCATTATCGGGCTGCGGCGGCGGCTTTGCCTGTGGAAAAGCTTGTGGAATTGAAAACCGGGTTCAGAATCCCCGCACATCCAGACCGCTCGGTCGGTTCTCGGCAACCTGTCTGGTTACCCTTAAAGCCATGAGTAGTAACCAGTTATGCAATTCATCGGGAATTAACATAGTAGTGCAATTCTGAACACCTTGCGGTTTGCGGTTTTGAGATTTGCACATTTCGAGGGTCTAGCCCTTTCGTGCGATGGTGCCAGTCGCTCCGCAAGAACCGCGCCAGCAGGCACCCCGCACAGGCTCATCCTGTACTGTCTACCAGACCGTGCGCAGGGCCTTCGAGCGGTAGATTCTGGCGTTCGCCGGATAGGAATCGAGGACGTAGCCTTCTAGCTGTCTTCCCCCACCTTCAGCACCGCCAGAAACGCCTCCTGAGGAATGTCGACTCGCCCGATGCGCTTCATTCGCTTCTTGCCTTCCTTCTGCTTTTCGAGCAGCTTGCGTTTGCGCGTGATGTCGCCGCCGTAGCACTTGGCGAGCACGTTCTTGCGGATGGCGTGGACCGTTTCCCGCGCGATGATCTTGGCGCCGATCGAAGCCTGGATCGCCACCTCGAACATTTGGCGGGGAATGAGCTCCCTCATTTTGGAAACCAGAGCCTTGCCCCGTTCGTAGGCGAATTCGCGGTGCACGATGATGGAAAGCGCGTCCACCGGGTCGCCGGCAACCAGAATGTCGAGCTTCACCATGGGCGACTCCCAATAGCCGGCAAGGTGATAGTCGAGCGACGCGTAGCCGCGCGACACCGACTTCAGCCGGTCGTAGAAATCGAGCACAATCTCGTTCAGCGGTAACTCATAGTGCAGCATCACGCGGTTGGCGGCAACGTATTCGAACGTCTTCTGCTTGCCGCGCTTTTCTTCCACCAGCTTCAGAATTCCGCCGACATATTCTTCGTTGGTCAGAATCGTGGCCAGGATCACCGGCTCTTCCACCTTCGCGATCTCGCTGGGATTGGGCCAGCGCGAAGGATTATCCACTTCGATCAGTTTTCCATCGGTTAGTGTGATCTTGTAGCGCACGCCGGGCGCGGTGGTGATCAGCTCGAGATTGAACTCGCGTTCCAGCCGCTCCTGGATGATTTCCATATGGAGCAGGCCCAGGAAACCGCAGCGGAAGCCGAACCCGAGGGCGACCGAACTTTCCGGTTCGAAGAAAAACGAGGAATCGTTGAGCCGCAGCTTTTCGAGCGCTTCGCGCAGTTGCGTGTGCTCGTGGGCATCCACGGTGTAGAGCCCGGCGAAGACCATGGGCTTGATCTCTTCAAAACCGGGCAGCGGCTCGATGGCGGGATGAGTGTCGTCGGTGATAGTGTCGCCGATTTTCGTGTCAGCGACGTTCTTGATGTTCGCAATGAGGAAGCCGACTTCACCCGCCTTCAGTTCGTCGATTTCCACCGGTTTGGGGGTCAGGACGCCGAGAGTTTCCGCGTCGAACGTGGTCCCGTTCGACCAGAGGCGGATCCGCTGGCCCTTGCGCAATGTTCCCTGGAAGACGCGAGTCAGAATGACGACGCCGCGGTAGGCGTCGAACCAGGAGTCGAAAATCAGCGCCTGCAGCCGGTTGTCCGCCAGTCCCCGGGGCGGCGGAACCCGCTTCACAATCGCTTCCAGCACGTCGGGCACGCCCTGGCCGGTTTTCGCGCTGATCAGCACGGCGTCGGAGGCGTCCAGGCCGACCGCACCCTCGATCATCTCCTTGGTGCGTGGGATGTCGGCGCTTTGCAGATCAATCTTGTTGATGACCGGAATGATCTCGAGCCCGTGATTGATGGCGAGGTAGGAATTCGCCAGGGTTTGCGCTTCTACGCCCTGCGACGCGTCCACCACCAGCAGCGCGCCTTCGCACGACGCCAGAGAACGCGAAACTTCGTAGGAAAAATCCACGTGGCCGGGCGTGTCAATCAGGTTGAGCTGGTAGATCTGGCCGTCGTGCGCTGTATAGGCCATGCGGACGGCGTGCGCCTTGATGGTGATGCCGCGCTCGCGCTCCAGGTCCATGGAATCGAGCACCTGCGCCTGCATCTCGCGCGCCGTGAGCGATCCGGTCAGTTCCAACAACCGGTCGGCCAGCGTGGATTTGCCGTGGTCAATGTGCGCGATGATCGCGAAATTTCGAATGAAGGCGGAGTCCATGATGAGCGCGGCGTAAGACTAATTCTAGCAGGCAGAGTTGCTGCTGGATTGGCATACGCGTATCTGCTCGCATGTCGACAAAACGCCACAGGTCGCGTTTCTGCGATTGCGTTCTGGGAGCGAAATGCAGGGATAAGGATAAGCTCTTACCAACAGTAATCTGACTTTCTCAAATAGCGAGATGATACTGGTCTCGTCGCAGGGTGCTGTTCTTGACCACGGTTTTTGAGGCCTCGAATCTTCGAGGCCTTTTCCCTTTGGGAACCGGCCCGCAGAAGCATTTATCCAACGTCCCCGGTAAAATCAGAACCGCATGCTCGTTCTCGCTTCCTCCTCGCCGCGCCGTCAGGAACTTCTGCGCAGTGCGGGCATTTCGTTCGCCGTGCAGCCGGCGGATGTGGACGAAACTCCACTCCCGGGCGAATCTCCGCGCGCTTGCGCCGAACGGCTGGCGCGCGAGAAGGCCCTTGCCGTCTGGCAAACCCGGCCGCAGGACCTGGTGTTAGGAGCGGACACGATCGTCGTGGTGAATGAGACCATCCTCGGAAAACCCTCAAGCAGTGAAGATGCAGCGCGTATGCTGCGGCTTCTTTCCGGCCGCGTGCATCAGGTGATCACGGGAGTGTGCCTGGCAGGAGCAGAAGTCAGGGGCCAGGGGTCAGGGGCCAGCAACAACGTATCTGGGGGTGCCCCGGGTCTCGCCGGTTTTGCGAGACCCGGGAGTTCGCTTGCGGGAAGGGAAGCCAAGCAGCCTTCCCAGAATGCGGCGACGCACGGACTGGCAACTGGCAACCGGCAACTGGCAACTGCTCTGGCCACTGCTTCCGAAACCACTCTGGTCACGATGTCTGAACTATCCGAGGAAGAAATTCGCGCCTATGTCGCGACCGGCGAACCGATGGATAAAGCCGGAGCCTACGCCATCCAGGGAATGGCTTCGCGCTGGATTCCGCGCATCGAAGGCGATTACAGCAATGTGGTGGGATTACCCGTGGCGCTGGTGTACCGAATGCTGCGGGGGGAGACTGCTTAGGGTTTCTTCTCCTCGAGCTTTTCCTCTTTCTTCTCTTCCTTCTCCTCGTCCCCTCGCATGCCTGACTTGAAGTTGCGGATGCCTTCGCCCAGGCCCTTACCCAGCGACGCCAACTTGTTCGGGCCGAACAGAAGCAGGGCGATGACGATTACCAACAACCAATGCAAAGGCGACATCTCACCCATGATTCCTCCGGTTGACCCCTAAGTCGCGCTGACACCCGGTATCCAGAAGCGCTTAAGCAAAATTCTAGGCTTCGGCAGTCAGCGAGTCAAAACGCCCACTGGCGCACGGATCCCAATTTGCGCAAAAAACCATGTGGGGACAGCCGCCCTCGGCTGTCCGGTCGAGCGCAGCTCGACCCATTCGCTCACCCATGAGGGCCTGAACCAGTCTATTGTTGATGTACGCTTTTGGCGAGGCAGTTATTCATGCAGAAGATCCTCATGCAGAGAATCCGCATCCTGCTGGTCACGCTCGTTGCTCTGGCTCTGGTCCTGGTTCACGCCGCTGTGGCGAGCGCGCAGAGCGCCGCGCAGGTCCCACCGGCTTCGTCGGGTGAGCAGCGCAAACCCAGCCAGCCCTACGCCGGAGATCTCTCCATTTTCGAATCTCCGGGACGCGACGAGCGGCTTCAGATCAACCGCGTGATGGAGATTCTCGGCATCTCTCCGGGAAAGACCGTGGCCGACATCGGGGCGGGTTCGGGCTGGTTTACGGTGCGCGCGGCAAAGCAGGTCGGTGGAGTTGGTCTCGTCTATGCCGTGGACATCAATCCAGAGGCGATCCGTTACATTGACAACCGCGTGCAGAAGGAACAACTGCCGAATGTGAAGACGATTCTGAGCCCGCCCGACGACCCCCTGCTACCGGAAAATTCAGTCGATGCCGTGTTGCTGCTGAAGACGTATCACGAGATTGCGCAACCCGTCGTTCTTCTTAGGAACTTGCGCGCGGCGCTGCGTCCCGGCGCCAAAGTCGGGATCATTGATCGCAACGGAAATGGCGAGAACCACGGAGTTGCCCGCGACATCGTGATTCGCGAGGCCAAAGAGGCGGGCTACCGCCTGCTCGATCAATACGATTTCGTCAAGGCCGACAACATGGATTACTTCCTGGTCTTCACCCGAACACAGTGACTTCTTCCACCACCGACCAGGTCGTGCGCGTCATATCCGCAAACTCGGGAAGGTCGGCGTCGGACGCGGCGCCCTGCGGACTGGCCCACGCTGCTTCCATCGCCGCCCAATCATCGAAGTAAAGTTCGACGATGGCATCCCATCCGGGCGACTCTCGCCCGGGATCGGCACAAACGTAATTCTGCACGTACTTTTTCAACCCGGGGAGCTTTTTCGCCAGAGGTCCGTGAACTTCTTCGAAATGCCGCCGCAATTCTCCGGGAGTCAAGTCCGTTCGCCGGTAAACCACCACCATGAATTTCAGCATGCCTTCGCCCCCGCCTCAAAATGATCCAGCGCTCAAGCGCTCTCGATCATTCCCGCCAGAAGCAGTGCCCGGCGCGGCAACTCCGAGATCACAACATGCTCGTGCGCGGCATGCGCTCCCGAACCTACCGCTCCCAGGCCATCCAGCGTGGGCACGAGGCCTGCGGTGAAATTTCCATCGGAGCCTCCGCCCACGGCCGCCTCTTCCAGTCTCCAGTCAATCTGCTTCGCCACCGCCATCGCTTTCTTGTACAGCACCGCGACGCCGGCATTTCGCTCCATGGGCATGCGGTTGACGCCGCCCTCAATGGTGAGTTTGCAGCGCTTGTCGAAGGGCTTCAGCGAGCGCAGCTTGCGGTCCAGCAGGACGGCCTGCTTCGCCAATTTGATCCGCACGTCAATTTCGGCGGTGGCCTCGGCGGCGATCACGTTGGTGCGCGTTCCGCCGCGAATCACGCCGGCGTTCACTGAAATTCCGCGCTCCAGATCATTCAGCTTTGAAAGCGCAGTGATTTGCCACGCCAGTTCGACGATGGCGCTGTGTCCCTTGCCCGGATCAAGCCCCGCATGCGCCGCCACACCCTGCACCATCAGTTTGTATTCCCCAACACCCTTGCGCGCGGTCTTGACCGCTCCGCGCGGCCCGGCCGCCGGTTCAAGCACCATCACAGCCGCGGACTCCTTGGCCAGCGACTCTGTAATCCTGCGCGAGGAACTGCTGCCGACTTCTTCATCCGAGACCAGAAACACTGTGACCGGCCGGGGTAGTCCCGCGTGCCACGATTGCAGCGCTTCGATCACGTACAGCATCAGAGCGATGCCCGACTTCATGTCGAGCACGCCTGGCCCGTACAACCGCCCATCGGCGGCGTGACAGGGCATCGTCTGCAGCGTGCCCGGCGGATAGACGGTGTCGAAGTGTCCCAGCAGCAAGACGGGCTGGCGTTTCTCGCGGCCCGGAAAATCGATTTGCAGGTTGTCGCCGAAGTCCTGGGCACGATGCAGGCGGGCCCTCCCGCCGAGAGCCTCGAATTTCGCGGCCAGGAACTGGCTCATGCGGTCGGCTGCAGGTTTGGCGTCGCTGGGAGATTCGATCTCGACGAACTCGCAGATCGTGCTCACCAACGCTTCCTGCCGGGCTTCAAAGTAGCGCAGCCGTTCGCGCCAGATATTGCCTGGTTGCTTGGCTCTCACGGGTGGGGATCTCCTGGCTGGCATCGGTTCGGTGTCGCTCCGGTCCGCAGAATAGAGAAACCACTTCAGGGCAGCCCGTACAGTATAATCTTCACGCCATCTGAGACGAATACATGACTGACCGTAACTCCGTGCAGGCTTCGCCTGCCGGGACGAAGATTACGCTCGACATTCACGAGATCTTGAAGATTCTGCCGCATCGCTATCCCATGCTGCTGATTGACCGGGTGCTTGAGCTGAAGCGCAAAGAGCGCATCGTCGCCATCAAGAATGTAACCATCAACGAACCCTTCTTTAACGGGCATTTTCCGGGCATGCCCATCATGCCGGGTGTGCTGATTGTCGAAGCCATCGCGCAGGCCGGCGGCGCGCTGCTGGTGGCCGAGGTGGAAGACCACCGCAACAAGATCATGTTCTTTACCAGTATTGACCGCGCCAAGTTTCGCAAACCGGTGAGTCCGGGCGACCAACTGCGGCTGGAAGTGGAAGTGAAAGGCTGGCGGACCGTGCCCGGCATGACCGCCGCCAGGATGCATGGATACGCCTACGTGGGCGAGAAGCGCGTGGCCGAGGCCACCGTGTCTTGCCAGCTCCTTGACGCCTCGCGCGGACGGCGACTGAACGGCGGCGACGACAACGGCAATGCGGAATAGCTCAGGCCGTTCCTCAACCGCTCTTTCAGCGACTCGATGAATCCATCCTTCATGAACATACATCCCACGGCCGTCATTGATCCGGGCGCCAAGGTTCCCGCCTCGTGCCAGGTCGGCCCGTACTGCGTGATCGGTGCCGGCGTCGAGTTAGGCGAAAACTGTCGTCTGCTTCCGCACGTCACCATTGAAGGGCCGGCCAAGATCGGCGCCGATAATGCATTTTTTCCCTACTGCGCCATCGGCACCGCGCCGCAGGATATTACTTATAAAGGTGAGCCGACGCGCCTGGAAATTGGCCATCACAACGAGATTCGCGAGTACGTAACCATCAATCGCGGCACGGTGAAGGGCGGCGGCGTTACCCGGGTGGGCAATCATTTGCTGATCATGGCCTACTCCCACATCGGACACGACTGCGTGGTTGGCGATCACGCCATGCTGGTCAACCAGGCGACCCTGGCCGGGCACGTAACTGTCGAAGAATGGGCCGTGATCGGAGCGATGTCCGCGGTGCACCAGTTCGCACGCGTCGGTGCGCATGCCTACATCGGCGGAGGCACCATCGTTACGCGGGATGTGCTGCCTTTTTCCCTCACCTCGGCTGAGCGTGAAGCCAACGCGTACGGCGTCAACAAGGTGGGCCTCGAACGCCGCGGCTTCTCCAGCGAGCGCATCGCCCGGATTCATCACGCCTATAAGATTCTGCTGGCCTCGAAGCTGAACACGTCGCAGGCCCTCGCGAAACTCAAGTCGGAAGCGGATCGCGGTGAAGACGTGGACATGCTGATTCGCTTCATCGAGACTTCGGAGCGGGGAGTGATTAAGTAGGGGTCAGTGGTCAGTAAAACCTACTTGCACCGCCTTCGTAGGAGGAATTTGGGAAGGGCGCGACTTCACAGGCGGCGGAAGAAATCCAACGTCTTCCACGGAAGGGAAGGGCACGAGTTCACTCGTGCCGTTAAGTCGTCGAAGAAGGAACGGCGCTTTAGCGCCTGAGGTTTGCTTTTGACCCATATCGCTAGTTCTTCCGCAGCCCGTTCAGCCCTGCCGCCAGAAGCCGCCGAGCTTTACTGGCCCCTGGCCCCTGACCCCTGGCCCCTGACCTCTCACCCCTGGCCCCTGGCCCCTGGCCCCTGACATGGAACGCCTTGGCCTCATCGCCGGCAATGGCAAGTTTCCCTTCCTCGTGCTCGACGCAGCGCGGGCGCAGGGCTACGAGGTCTTGGTGGCTGCGATCAAGGAAGAGACTTTCCCTGAAATCGAATCCGCCGGCGCGGCTGCGGTTCACTGGTTCTCGCTGGGCGAACTTTCCCGGCTGATCGAGACTTTTCAGCGGGCAGGCGTGCGCCGCGCCATCATGGCCGGACAAGTGAAGCACAAGCAGATCTTTTCCAGCATCCGGCCGGACTGGCGCCTGGCCAAGCTCCTGCTCTCACTCACGACCCGCAACACAGACTCGCTGCTCGGCGCGGTCGCCAAGGTTTTAGCGGACGAGGGGATCACGCTGGAAAAGTCCACATGGCTGCTCGAACCGCTGCTGGTCAAGCCCGGCGTGTTGACGAAACGCGCGCCGACCGGGCAGGAGCAGAAGAACATTGAATATGGACGCGCCGTCGCTCTCCAGCTGGCGCAGCACGATATCGGGCAGACGGTGGTGATCGCCGAATCGGCCTGCGTCGCGGTCGAAGCCATGGAAGGCACCGATGCCGCCATCGAGCGCGCCGGGCAAATCATGCGGTCGTTGAACGCCGACCGCGTGGACAGTGACGCCTCCATCCTCAGCCGCGCTCTAACCGTGGTGAAGATCGCCAAGCCAAATCAGGATATGCGCTTCGATGTTCCCGTGATTGGCGTGAAGACGATCGAAGTGATGAAGGCCGCGGGCGCGACGTGCCTGGCGGTAGATGCGGGAAAGTGTTTACTGCTGGATGGAGAGAGAATTATTGACGCGGCGAACGCGGCGGAAATCGTGCTTGTGGCAACAGAGTAAAATGTCCGTCGGCGGCGGGCACGGCCGGGAAGGGCACAGCTTCAGCCGTGCCGCTTGATGCCAAGGAGACTGCGGGCTTTAGCCCCTGGGGAACGTGACTTTCCCTCCACACGCTCATTACCACACAGCTTCCAGCGAGGCAATTCCGTGACTTCTGCCACATGCTTCACGGCCTCGCGCAGCATGAGCTTTATCACGCCGGGCAGATCGCCATTCTGAAAAAAGCTGTGTGGGGACAGCCGCCCTCGGCTGTCCGGTCGAGCAAAGCTCGACGGTCCAGTCCCGTCTTAGGCCCGAGGTCTGAGGTCTGAGGCCCGAAGTCTGATGCCCGAAGTCCGATGCCCGACGCCTGAGGTCTGACGTCCGCCCGCCACGTAATTCCAGCGCAGCCGGCCCCGTTTCCGTTTACAATTTCTTTCCGGCAACTTGCCGGCTGGGATCTTTTCTGCCATCTCAAGATGCAATCTATGTCGCGGTAGTGGGTGTAGGCGTTTTCGGACGCAATCATGCCCGCGTCTATAAGGAACTGGAACTGCAGGGTGAAGCCGTCCACCTGCTGGGAGTGGTAGACCCGGACACGACCCGTGCCGACGCGGTGGCACGTGAGTTCGGCTGCAAGGCCTTCGGCTCGGTGCAGCAGATGTTGACCACGCACAGCGAGGTGCAGGCAGCATCGGTGGCCGTTCCCACGGTGCATCATCTCGCGGTGGCGCGCGACCTGATGAATGCCGGGGTGGACGTGCTGATCGAGAAGCCGCTGGCCGCCACTCTTGCCGAGGCCGAGGAACTGGTGGCGCTGGCGGCTCAGCGCAAACGGGTCGCGCAGGCCGGTCATATCGAGCGCTTCAATCCCGCGGTGCGGGCCACGCTTCCCCTGCTGACGCAGCCGATGTTTTTCGAGGTGCATCGCCTCAGCGTGTTTACTCCGCGCTCGCTCGATGTGGACGTCGTGCTCGACCTGATGATCCACGATCTCGACATCGTCCTCACGTTTGCCCGCTCGCCGGTGAAAGAAGTCCGCGCCGTGGGCCTGCCCATTTTGTCCGGGAAGGTAGATATCGCGAATGTGCGCCTGGAACTCGCCTCCGGCTGCATCGCGAACTTTACCGCCAGCCGCGTTTCCACCGAGCGCGTGCGCAAACTGCGCTTCTTCCAGCCGCGGCAGTATATCTCGCTCGACTACGGCCGCCAGGAAGTTCTGGCCTTTACGGTTGGTCCGGACGCCGTGGCAGCCGGCATGCCCTCCGTGAATCCCCACATCGGCGTAACCAAACTTCCAGTCGCTTCTGAGGAACCTCTGCGCGCAGAATTGAAGTCTTTTCTGCGCGCGGTGCGGGAGCGGTCCACGCCGGTCGTTCCCCTGGAAGACGGCCGCCGGGCGCTGGCGCTGGCGCTGGAGATCGTTGCGGCCATCCGCGCTCACAGCCAGAAAATTGATCTTGCCGGCATCGCCAAAGTCGGGCCCTGATCCCCCTGCGATCTGCTTTACATATGTTTACACAGCGAAGTCTTACACCCACGCGTTGGTAAGCGAAATCGCTCGAAAGATGCGAAAATAGAGCTAACTTGGTTGTATTGCGCCCGCGCGGCCAGCTTCAGCTCCATGAAGTCCGGATGCAACGCGGTGAGCGGATATTTGTGTCTAACGGTTCAGACGCGTACAGCTAAGCCCAGCGCATGCCGATTACGCAGATTCCATTCCAGGACCCGGCGCCTCCGCCGGAGAACCCGCTGCCGGAGCAGCTCGGCCTCTACGACGTGAACGACTGGGAGACTGCTTATCGCAATCTCGATGCGGCGGTCCCGCATCTTCTCATCCAGTTGCAGGATGACCTGACACGCTCGCGCAAACGCGAGGCTGTCTGGCTTTCGATCATCGGACACCTGGTCGTGATCATGCTGCTGTGGAATTTCAAGCTGATCGAGAAATACGTTCCCTGGCACACGGCGGTGGTTGTGCCGGTGAGAATGTCCCAAGATAAGGACGTCACGTTTCTCGCTCTGCCGCCCGACGCACAGAAGCTCGCCCGCAGGCCCAACACCAACGTTCTCTCCGATAAGAACCGCATCGCGACTTCGCGGCGTCCGGAGCTTGATCCCAAGGAATTACAGAAGATTCTGGCGACGCCGCCACCGGGCGCGCCGGGGCTGACCGGTCCACGCACGCCGCAACCCGGTTCGCAGGCCATGGCCCAGAACCAGCCGCAGCAGGGACAACCACCGGCGCCTCGCCCGCAGTTCGAGAGTAATCAAACCGCGCAATTGCAGGCGCCCCCTCGCCCCAACGTGTTCAGCAAGTACGGCGGAGGCATGAGCGCGGGTTCGGTGATTCAGCAAGCGGCGCAGGATGCAGCCACCCACCGCGGCGGAGGCGGCGGCCAGGAAGGCGACTTCGGCCTGGGTACGCATGCCCGTGGCCGGCAGTTGGGTGCGCTCGACATTCTCAGCGACACCCAGGGCGTGGACTTCGGCCCATATTTGGCGCGCATTCTGCAGGATGTCAAAGACAACTGGTATCGCCTGATTCCGGAATCTGCGGAGATGAAGAAGGGCAAACTTCAGATTGAATTCGCCATTACCAGAGACGGCAATATCGCTCAAATGCGCTGCACGCTCAGCTCCGGCGACGGCGCTCTGGACCGCGCCGCCTGGGGCGGCATCACCACGTCCAATCCCTTCCCGCCCTTGCCCAAGGAATTCACTGGGCCCTATCTCGCGCTTCGCTTCCGCTTCTACTACAACCCGGACCAGGCTGATCTGCAATAAGTCTGCCGCGTAGGCGAATCTTTTTTTTCTTCAGATAATCAAATGGTAAATAGGGAATGAGCGGGCTTCGACTCTTTGAGCCCCGTCTCGGCACCACTACTCGACCCGAGGATTCTCTTGCAAAAAATGCCCGTCCTGTTCGTCGGCCACGGATCGCCGATGAACGCCGTTGAACACAATGCGTTTACCGAAGCGCTGGCTCCGCTCGGCGCGCGTTTACCCAGGCCCAAGGCCGTCTGCGTGGTCTCGGCCCATTGGGTCACCACCGGCTCGCACGTGATGGCGTCGGCTCATCCGCGAACCATTCACGACTTCTACGGATTTCCCCGGCCTCTCTATGAAGTGCAATATCCCGCGCCCGGCGCGCCCGCCGAGGCTCAGAAACTCGCCGGAAATCCCGAGATTGTTCCCGACCACGAGTGGGGGCTCGATCACGGCTCGTGGAGCGTGCTGCGCCATCTGTATCCGAAAGCGGACGTTCCTGCGTTTCAATTGAGCCTGGATGAGCGCCGCAGTTTCAAACAGCATCTCGAGCTCGGGCGCGAGATTCAGTCCCTACGCCAGCGCGGAGTCCTGATTCTGGGCAGCGGCAACATCGTGCACAACCTCCGCCGCATGGACTGGAACAATCCTCTGGGAGCCTACGACTGGGCGGTTGAATTCGACGCCAACGTGAAAAACGCGGTCGAGGCGCACGACGCGAGTGCGCTCGCCGAGCCGCAGAAATGGGGAGAAGCGCTGCTGGCAACGGCGCATCCCACGGTCGAGCATTACCTGCCGCTGCTCTACTGCATGGGCAGCACCGATGAGCGCGATGCGCTTTCCTATCCCTACGAAGGCTTCGATTTCGGCAGCATCTCGATGCGGGCGATTCTGTTCGGCGATGCTGCGGCAAGCCGCGTCTAGAACCCACGAGGCTTTGTTGACATGCTCAATCGAGGGGCGTCATCCCGAAACCCGGCGCAGTTCAGCCGGGTGAGGGATCTCGCGCGTAGTCCCTGGGCATCTCCGAGGTCCTTCCTCGATCGTCCTTTCCCGCCTCTGTGTAATCCGTGAATATCTGTTCGCAGATAACGGGTGCTGCGCGCCAGATTCCTCGGCCCGCTGGTGAAAGCGCGGGCCTTCGGAATGACGCCACCATTGGTCTGGTGAGGATGTCAACAAAACCAACCCACGGCTACAATAGGGACCGTGCCCGGGCAGCCTCCCTTTCTGCTCACAAAATGGTATCTCGACTGCGTCGCGGAGAACGGCGACACCGCGATCATCTACGTGGCAGAGTTGCGCTGGGACAGACTGTCCCTCCATTACGCGAGTCTGCTGACCGCCCTTGAAGGCCGTATCCGCTCTGCGTCTTCGCTGCGGAAGTTCCCCTTGCCACGACCCGAGGGTGATACCGCGCGGCTCAGCCTGCCTCACCTTGGCATCGAGGGCACGTGGCGTGCGCTCAGCGCGCCGCTGGCGCGAACTGTCTTCACGGGTAACGACGGTTCCGTGGATTGGAACTGCCATCGACCTTGCTCGCAGGTCGATCTTCTGCTCCACGGCAAGACTCGAATGACCGGGCTGGGTTATGCCGAGTGCCTGATTCTCACCGTTCTCCCCTGGAAATTGCCTCTCGAAGAATTGCATTGGGGACGATTCCTCTCCCCGCAGCACGCCTTGGTCTGGATCGACTGGCGTGGGCCGTACCAATGGCGAACTGTGTTTCACAATGGCGAGGAGCAGCAACTCCAGTCCCTGACGGAATCGGAAATGATCTTCACCGGTGCGACAACCCGGCTCGATCTTGACCGTGGCATGGCATTGCGCAGCGGGCAACTGGGAGAAACCGTGTTTGCAGGAATCTTTTCCCTTGCCCGGCTCCTTCCGCGCAGCCTGATGTCGGTCGAAGAATGCAAGTGGCGCAGCCGCGGCGAACTGCGGACCGCAAGTGGCGCCGCATCGGGCTGGGCGATCCACGAGGTCGTCAAGTGGAAATGAAGACGACGAAATCCGCTTTCGTCAAACTCTTGGTTGGCAGGGTGTTGTATGGAGGATTTTTCGTTGCCGTCCTGCCGGCCCTCCTGGTCGTCTGGGCGCGCCAAACCGGCACGCTGGTGACGTTGCCGGCGATTCACTCTTTGCCCTGGGGAGTCGCCATCGCCGCGATTGGCGCAGTACTCATGGCACTGGGCATGGCTGCGCTCTGGTTTGTGGGAGGCGGCTTGCCCATGAACGCTTTCCCTCCTCCACGCTACGTTTCCCGCGGAATCTACCGCTGGTTTTCGCATCCCATCTATCTCGGATTTTCGTTCGCGTGCGTCGGGACGGCAATCGCCGCAGGTTCTTCCAGCGGATTGTGGCTTGTGTCTCCCACCGTAATCCTGCTGAGCGCAGCGTTGGTTTTGGGATATGAACTTCCGGACATGCGCGCACGCTTCGGCGCTGAGTTTCCTGAACAACGTCTCTTGCCTGCCGATGATCTGCCTGGCGATGACCAATCCGCACCGTCGGCGCGCGAGCGCATTCGCTGTTATCTGACGGTGTTGTTCCCCTGGCTGCTGGGGTACGAAGCATTCGTCGTCATCGGGATCCCGCGCGATGCGAAGATCGCTTATCTTCCGTTTGAATTTCGTTTGCCCCTGCTCCCGTGGACCGCGATCCTCTATGCCAGCATCTACCTGGTGGTGGCGCTGGTTCCGCTCCTGGCGCGCACTCGGCGCAATCTTCGTTCTTTCTCGAAACGGGGCTTGCTCTCGATGGTGGTCGTCTTCCCTTTGTATCTTGCGTTGCCGCTGATTGCTCCAGCTCGTTCATTCGCTACAACTGGACTGTGGCAGAGGTTGCTTTATCTGGACCGCTCCCTCGACACCGCCGCCGCGGCATTTCCTTCTTACCACGTCATCTGGGCGTTTTTGGCTGCCGAGGCGCTGGGCCGCTCGCGCCGGCAAAAATGGTTGTGGCGGACCTGGGCCTTGCTCGTGTCGGCCAGCTGTCTGACCACTGGAGTGCATGCCCTGGTTGATGTCATTGCAGGTTTTCTCGTTGTTCTGTTCCTCATTCGGATCGACGATGTCTGGGCTTTCCTGCGCAACCTCTCGGAAACCATCGCCAACTCCTGGCGGGAATGGCGATTCGGGCCGCTGCGCGTGATCAACCACGGCGCGTATGCCGCTGCCGGGGTCTTCCTCGGAATCTGGATCATGGACACGCTTCTGGGTCCGGGCAAGAGCGTGATCCCCGTCGCCATTTTTCTTGCTGGTGCTCTGGTATCGGCGCTATGGGCACAAGTCATCGAGGGGTCCTCATCCTTGTTGCGCCCGCTCGGTTTCTATGGTGGGATGCTTGGCACCGCCGCCGGCGGGATCGCCACTGCCCGGCTGACCGGGACCAATATCTGGCTGGTGCTCGCCGCCTTGGTTGTCGCTGCGCCCTGGATTCAGGTCCTTGGACGCATGCGTTGCTTGGTGCAGGGCTGCTGCCACGGGAGGCCCACATCAGAGGACGTTGGCATCCGCTACACACATCCTCGTTCCCGGGTTTGGCGCGTGGTTTCCCTCCGCGGAGTTCCCGTCCACGCCACGCCTCTGTATTCGATTCTGTGGAATGTGCTTGTGGCCCTGGTCGTCACGCGGCTTTATCTGCTGCACGTCCCTGCTGCTCCGGTCGGCGGAGTCTATCTGATACTCTCCGGCGCCGGAAGGTTTGTGGAAGAAGCCTACCGCGGAGAGCCGCAAACCCCGGTAATCCGGGGCTTGCGGTTATATCAATGGATCGCCGTTGCTACGGTTGTCCTGGGCGCGGTCGTCACGACGGTTCACGGCAGTCCCATGCCCCCCTCGCCCGCTCTGCACGCTTCGTCGCCGCTCGTCGCGCTCCTCTGCGGGATTGGAGCCTGGTTCCTCACCGGAGTTGACCTGCCCGAATCAAATCGCAGGTTCGCCCGCTTGACCTGAACAGACCGCGCCATGGAATCTCTTCCTACCACACTCTGCAGCGGTTCTGATTCACCATGGGCGCGCTGGCTTTGCAGTGGAATGCCTCCTGAAATTCCGGCATATTCGAGACCACGCCGTTGGTGCGATATTTTTCCGGAGAATGCGGATCTACCGTCGCGCGCAAACGCTTGGTCTCATCGCGAGTTTGGCCGCACCAGCTCTGCCCGTAGCCGATAAAGAAGCGCTGCGCGGGCGTCAATCCCTCAATCGGCTCCAGTTTCTGGCCCTTGGTGTCTGCCTGCCATGCCATGTAGGCCAGGATCAATCCGCCCAGGTCGGCGACATCTTCGCCAAACGTCAGCTTGCCGTTGATCTTGATGTCGTCAATGATCGTGTACGTCGAATACTGGTCCGAGATGCAGCTAGCGCGCTTCACAAACTCCTTGGCGTCATTATCCGTCCACCAGTCGCGCAGGTTGCCCTGGGCGTCGAACTGGCGCCCTTCATCGTCGAAGCCGTGGGTGAGTTCGTGTCCGATCGTGCCTCCCGTGTCGCCATAGTTGGGAGCGGCGTCGGAGTTGGGATCGAACGCCGGTGGCTGCAGCACGCCCGCCGGAAAATTGATGTCGTTCATCTGCGGATCGTAATACGCATTCACCGTGGGCGGAGTCATGCCCCACTCGCCGCGGTCCACCGGTTTGCCGATCTTGGCCAGTTGCCGGTTGAACTCGAATTGACGCGATCGCTCCACGTTCCCCAGTTCATCGCCGCGCACGATTTCCAGTTTGCTGTAGTCGCGCCACTTGTCCGGATATCCGATCTTGTTGGCCATGCCGTGCAGTTTCACCAGCGCCTGCTGCTTCGTGGCCGGCGACATCCACGACAGACTGTTGATGTCCTGCTCCATCGCCGCCTGAATTTCCTTCACCATCTTCAGCGCTTCTTGCTTGGCCTCAGGAGGAAAATACTTCTCCACATAGGCTTGCCCCAGAGCTTCGCCCAGGTAGCCGTCTACCGCCTCGGTACAGCGTTTCCAGCGTGGCTGCAGTTCCTGCTGCCCGCGCAGAGTCTTGCCGTAAAACGCAAAGTTTTCATTCACGAATGCGGAAGAAAGATGCGGCGCATCCGAGCGCACCAGATGCCAGCGCAAATAGGTCTTCCAATCAGCCAGATTTTCTTTCCCGAGCTCTTCGCTCAATGCCTTGAAGAAGCCCGGAGCCGCCACATTCAGAGAGGCGAGCACCGGTATGCCTACTTTCGTGAAATAAACCTGCCACCCGAACTCGGGAGCAATCTTCTCCAGCTCTGCACTCGTCATCTTGTGGTCGAGGGCCTTCGGATCGCGGCGCTCCACCCGCGTCATCGAGCCCTTGGCCAGAGCGGTTTCGATGCGCATGACGGTTTGCGCCTCGGCCGCGGCAGCCTCCGGCTTGTCCCCCAGCAGTTCGAACATTCTCTCGACGTGCGCGAGATACGCCTTGCGCAGCTCCACCGACTTGGCATCGTCGTTGGTGTAGTAGTCGCGGTCGGGCAGGCCGAGCCCGCCCTGGTCCGCTGCTGCAATCACCTGATTCGCATCGCGATAGTCCTGAATGGACCCGAATTCAAACAAAACCCCGTCGTCAATCATGGACGCCGACACATCGGCGATCTCCGCCTTCGTGCTGATCTTTTCTATCCGCTCCAGCGCCGGCTGGAGCGGCTGCGCTCCCTTGACCTCGATCGCCGTCTCGTCCGTGCAGGAAGCGTAGTAGTCGCCGATCTTCTGCGTAACCGCGTTGCGGCCGGCGTCAGGTGCAGACGCAGCTTCGAGAATGGCGCGCAGGCGCACCCGGTTCTCATCCTCCATCTTGGAATACGTGTCCCAGGACGACTGGTCGGGCGGGATCGGGTTCCTCTTGATCCATCCTCCGCAGGAATACGCGAAAAAATCCACGCAGGGATCGACACTCGCATCCATCGCAGTCACATCCAGCGCCGGTTCAGACTTGGGCGCGCTGGACTGCTGTGCGTAAGCGAGCTGAAAAAAGCATGCAACGATGAGAGCCAGGAAACTCGTGCGCAACCATGCCATAGCAGATCCTCTTTCTCTAACGTGTCTTACAGATTTCTCCAACGTGTTCCACAAAACGTCTTTGCGTAGAGCCCGTCCGGGTGCCCCTTCGCGTTCTTTGCGAAGGGTGGGAAATTTTCACTGCACGAAATAGGCGCGTCTTCCACCGACTCGCCCGGAACTGGTTTCACAAAACAGGTTCTGGAAAGGGCCCGGCTTTAGCCGGGCCGCTGAGCGACGCATACATACGGGGCTTTAGCCCCTGAGGGCAAAACACCGTGCGGAACAAAATCACGTGTGCGACAAGTTCTAGTATGCGGCCGAACCGTCAGGCCCTAAGAGTATAGTCTGGCACCTCATTCCTCTCACCACCTTACGCGAACCGCCCGCCCGAGGTCCGAGGTCTGACGTCCAAGGTCCGTCCTCACGCTTGCGCGCGTTTGCGATTGTGTTCTATCCTTTCCCCACCTTGGGGTTCATTTCGAAAGCATGCAGCGCCTGACCGCCAGATTGCTGTTGTTGTTTGCGCTTGCCGGAAATTTTATTCCGCTGACGCTAGCGGCTACGGCTGCGCCGCTCCCTGCCTGTTGTCTCCGCAAGGCACACCAATGCCACGGTTCTGTCCTCGCGGACTCGGACCGGCCCGCGCTCCGCAATCCGGGCTGCTGTAATCATGATTGCTGCCGCGCGGTGACCACCTCGCAATGGGCTCATCCCAAGCCGCGGATGACCGCGACCTTCGCCCGGCATGTGGAAGTCCAGGTTGCCGAAGCGCGCACCGGTTGTCCCTCCGCAGATCTCTGTTCTTCCCAATCCACCCGCGCCCCTCCTGAAGATTTCCTCGCCTGAAAAAGCCGTTGGGGACAGTTGACTCCGAGGTCTTAACTCGTCTTCCTTTGTGCACTTTGCGATCTGCCGCGGGCAGTCTGCTCGTGTGGACCGGGTCGGAGCCCGTCCCGAGCGGGGTCGAGGGAACCCGGACAGGCCGAGCGCAGCTCGGCTGCCGCCTAACTTGATCATCGGAGACTCATGCGTCGCATTCATATCGTCCTATTCGCAGCCCAGCTCACCCTGGCCGTGACCGCCTGTGCCTCAATTTTCGGCTCGGTGCGCGGCGTCATTCACGACCCGCAGCACCGCCCCGTGCCGGACGCCATGGTCATGATCCGGGCGAAGTCCTCCGACTGGTCGGCTTCCATCAATTCCGACGCCAACGGCAACTTCAACTTCAACGCTATCCCACTCGGCGAATATGTCGTCACGGTCGCCGCTCTCGGATTTGAGCAGACACAGCAGGACGTGGTCGTGATGTCGGGCACGCAGCCGGTCCTGCATTTCGCGCTCAACGTTGCCGGAACCAAAGAGACCATCAACGTTTCGGCCACGCCCGAGTCCGTGCCCACGGATTCCGCCACGCCCCTGACTCTTGTCAACCGTCTCGACGTCGCCCGCACGCCCGGCGCCGATCGCTCCAACAGTCTCGCAATGATCACCGATTTCGTTCCCGGCACGTACTTCACCCACGACCAGCTCCACGTGCGCGGCGGACACCAGACTTCCTGGCTCATTGACGGCGTCCCCGTCCCCAATACCAACATCGCCTCCAACGTCGGCCCGCAGTTCGATCCCAAAGACATTGACTATCTCGAGGTCAGCCGCGGCAGCTATGGCGCCGAGTTCGGCGACCGCACCTACGGCGTGTTCAACGTCGTTCCGCGCACCGGATTCGAACGCAATCGCGAAGCCGAACTCGTGCTCAGCGCCGGCAACTTCTATCAGACCAACGACCAATTCTCGTTCGGCAGTCACACTCAGCGCTTTGCCTATTACGCCAGCCTGAATGGCAACCGCAGCGACCTTGGCCTGCAGCCTCCGGTCGCGCAAGTTGTCCATGATGCCGCGAACGGCTACGGAGGCTTTGCCTCGCTCATCTACAACGCCGACCCTTCCGACCAGCTCCGCTTCATCACTTCCTTGCGCCGCGATTTCTACCAGATCCCTTACGATCCTTACGCCGGTGACCTGGAGAACGGTGCGTCATCCTGCACGTCCACCGATCTGAGCGCGCAATACCCGACGATCTGCCTTCGCGACCACCAGCACGAAGCCGACGCGCTGGCCAATTTTTCCTGGGTTCACACTTTCAATTCCAGGACGCTGCTTACCGTCTCGCCCTTCTATCATTACAATCATGCCAACTACGACAGCCTGCCCGGCGATTTGCCCAGCGCGTCCACCGACCATCGTTCGTCTTCCTATGTCGGCGGCCAGCTCAGCTTCAATGCCAGCACGTGGAAAAACGATCTCCAGGCCGGCGCGTACGGTTTCCACCAGCGCAACGATGAATTCTTCGGCCTGAGTGCGAACAGCGTGCAGCTGCTCGACGATCACGAGGAGCCCTCGGGCAGCGTCGCCGCTTTCTTCCTCGACGACAAATTCAAACCCTTCTCCTGGCTGACGCTCTCCGCCGGTCTGCGCCCGACTCATTTTTCCGGTGTCGAAGCAGAAAATTCCGTCAGCCCCCGCTTTAGCACGACCGTTACCCTGCCGCGCCTCCACTGGACCCTCCGCGCTTTCTATGGCCACTACTACCAGGCGCCGCCTCTGGTTACTGTCTCCGGCCCGCTGGAGCAGTTTTGCCAAACCGCTAATTGCGGTTTCGCCGCGCTCTTCGGCGAGCGCGACGAAGAACACCAGTTCGGCGTGACCATTCCTTTTCGCGCCTGGACCCTCGACGCCGACAACTTCGTGACCCACGCGCACAATTTCTTCGACCACAACTGCATCGGCTCGGGCACATGTTTCCCCATTACGATCGAGCGCGCACTCATCAACGGATGGGAAGCCACTCTCCGTTCTCCGCGCATCGCTCACCGCGGACAAATCCACCTGGCCTATTCCAACCAGACTGCAACCGCAGCCGGAGCGGTGACCGGGGGCCTGACCAACTTCATCAGCAACGTCTGCGCTCCCCTGCCCGGCCCCTGCCCGCTCGATCACGACCAGCGCAACACCTTGAATCTCGGCGGCGACGTCGCCTTGCCCTGGCGTTCCTCTGCCTCGACCAACATTTACTATGGCTCGGGTTTCAGCAATGCCTTCCCGGGCCTGCCCTATCCCGGCGGCCATCTTCCGCCGCATACTACGTTTGATCTCTCGCTCGGCAAGGAATTTGGCGAGCACATCTCCGCGTCGCTCAATGTGTTGAATGTCGCCAACCGCCGCGTCGAACTGGACAACAGCCAAACCTTCGGCGGATTTCACTGGAATAATCCCCGTGAAATATATGCCGAACTCCGCTACCGCTTTCACTTTTGAAGCTAGGAGCGCTTTTCACAAATCGGTTTCGGGAAGGGCACGGCTTCAGCCGTGCCGACAAGGGCCAAAAACTGATGCGGGCTTTAGCCCCTGAGGGACATGCCTTCCGAGCTCAAAGGCATTTATGAAACTCAAACACGCTCTAGAATGAGGACTCATGGATCGCTATCAAACTGATGTGTGCATGTCGGAGTGTGCCGCTTTGCGGGTGCCCCAGCCTTGTCGCGTCTTCTGCGACAGGGTGGGGATTTTGATGTTCGACCCTTCGCGGTCTTCGAAGCACGTAAAGACGTCCACCGTTATACTCACAACCTTCCTTCTGCTCCTCCTCACGGCCTGTCACTCCAAGCCATCCCAGCCTGTGGGCAAGCGCTATCCCTTCACCGGCCGCGTTGTCTCCATTGATCCCCAGGACCAGTCCGCCATGATTGACGGCGATGCCATCCCCGGGTTCATGGACGCCATGACGATGTCCTACAAGTTCAAGCCGCCCGCCACGCTGAACCAACTCATCCCGGGCGATTCCATTTCCGCCGAAGTGGTCGTGGCCCAGCCCGACGAGGACGAACACGCTGCGCCGATCAACTACTGGCTCGAGAACGTCAAAGTCACCGCCGGTGCCAAGTCTTTCCCGGCCCCGCCGGCAAATGCTCTGTATATTCCCGCTCCCGGCGAGGAAGTCCCCGACTTTTCCTTCACCAATCAAAGCGGCAAGCGGATTTCGCTCCAGCAATATCGCGGCAAGGTTCTGCTCGTCACTTTTGTCTACACCCGCTGCCCCTTCCCCGATTTCTGCCCGCGCATGAGCAGCAACTTCGCCCAGATCTACCAGCAACTCGCCGCCAATCCGGCTCTGGCCCGCGCGCATCTGCTGACCATCAGCTTCGACCCCGGGCACGACACGCCCGGCGTTCTCCGCGCCTACGGTTTCTCTGTCGCTCACACGCACGATCCGGCGCTTTTTAACCGCTGGGAATTTGCCGTCCTCCGTGCCGCGGATTTGCCGAAGATTGCCGGCTTTTTCGCCCTGACCGTCACGCCTGAAGGGGGTTTGATCACCCACAACCTCTCGACCACCGTCATTGGTCCCGACGGCAAAGTAATGAAGTGGTATCACGGCGGCGACTGGCCGGTTTCTGATTTAATAAAGGATGCCGCCGCCGCATTCGGCCCCAAGCACTAGCACCGACCGCCAGCAGGCTGTTGAAAATTCGGTATTGCACTTGATTTTGGGTGGCGCAGCGCTTCAGCGTGTGCGTGAGAACTCGAACTGGGCTAAGACGGTGGAGCAAGCGCTGCCAAATCCTAGCCCCGCAGGGGCGGGATGTGATAGACCGGCACGGGAGTGCCGGGTAGAAGTGGGACAACGGAGCGAGTCCCGAAGGGACGACACTTGTTCTCACGCACACGCTTCAGCGCTGCGATAACCGCATTGCTTGGAGTGCGGCTTCAGCCGCTGAGGTGAGACCTTCGGCGCAGTTTCCACGCGTCCAAGAAGAAAGAGGAAATTCATGAAATACGCACTGCTCATCCTGGCTTTATTCGGCGTGATCGTTTCTTCTCTTACTCTGCGCGAACATTACCGCACCTACGGCGATTCCCCCTGCAGCATCAATGAGCGCTGGGATTGCGGCGTCGTCAACCACAGCTCCTACGCCATGCTCGCCGGAATCCCCGTTGCCGCCCTCGGCATCGCCGGATACATCCTCATGGGCGTTCTCGCTTTCCTTCGCTCGTACCGCCTGCTGCTCGTCGTCATTCTCGGCAGCCTTGGCTTCTCGCTCTATCTTGCGCATATCGAGAAGGACGTCCTCGGCGTCTGGTGCGTCTACTGTGTAATCTCGCTCGGCATCATTTCCCTGATGACCCTACTCAATCTCAGCACGGTCATCGTGCAATTGGTTCGCAAACCGTCACCTAATTAGCCGTCACATACTGGGTGGAGATTGAGCAAGAAATAATTAAGAAGAGGCTCGCACATCTGTTGACGGAAGGGCTATCGGCGTTCATCCGTGGAAATCCGTGGCAAAGAAGTTCTCCTACCGTCTGCGGAACGCGTGCTTCTTCTCCAATTCCACCTCCAGTTGACTCCTCTGCCGACGCGCATACACTATTTCAGGCAGAGGACCCGCCAGTGCTGAGGTACGACTACATCAATAAGGAATGGATGCTTTCCGCCACCGCCCAGCGCATTTATCGCCTGGCGGCAAGCCTCTCCTTGGCCCTGTTTTTCATCTGGTTCGGCTTTATGCTCGCCGGTGGGATCCCTGCGACTCTGCGGCCCCTGGTAAGAGCGGTGGTGTTTGTGTGTGTAGTCGGCGCCGCGGTCACAGTGGTCGCCATGGAGTACTTGCTGTTCGGCTTCGACGATTCCCCGGCCTGGAAAAAGGTGTTCTGGTTTGGAGTAATGCTGTTCCCGCCGCTGGGTCCGCCGCTGTACTGCTTCTTCGTCTACTCGCGCTCGGAAGTCGTGAAGCGCGGCTATAAACTCCCAGAGAAACTCGTAATCTAGCCCGCGGTTGGAGCACTCGCCCTCAGCGGTTCAATCGACAATCGAAAAATCTCCCCTACCCTCTTTCGAACGCGTGTTTCCTCTCCAACTCTTCCACCGCCGCGCGTCTCGCGCTCTCGAATCGCTCCGCCTGATTCATCAGCTCTGGCGTTGCTTCCGCCCACTCGCCCTCGATGCGCAGCCGACCCTCCGCCACCAGCCGCGCCGCCACTTCCAGCAGATGAGCGGGCGCCGTCTGCAGATACTGCGCGTCCGCCGGATCGGCAATCCACACCCGGGTGGCACCACCAGATGTGGGTGCCCCACTTCTCGCCGAATTTGCGAGAAGTGGGCTAGCCGAACTTACCGTCGTCTCCCAATACACTTTCCTCTCGATAAACTCCGCGATCCCCTCCTCCGTCGCTTTGCCGAACACCCATTGCTGCCGCTTGAAATCGTAATGCCGGCTGGAAAACGGCACGGGGAGCAACTTCCCCGACTTCACAAACTCAATCTGCCGCCGGTCCACTTCCTTGCGCAGCGCGTTGATCACCGGCGCCTCGGCGTCCTGCGGCTCGAGCGACGGCATCACCTCACGCACCGTCTGCGACAGATTCACCGCCACCGGCGCGTGCAGCCCATCCGACCCTACGAGGCGGATGTCCCCATGCAGCACCCAGAAGTCCGCCCCCGACGTCGCCTGGTGAAACGGCCACTCCAGCTTCATCGTCAGCGGCAGCCCGGTCAGCGTCACCCAGATCTTCTTGTCGGCCGCTTCGCGCGCTTCGTCGAGAACCCCTCCACTGCCCCGTACCTGCGTCATACACTCGTATCCCTTTTCGATTGGAAATCAGCAACCCCAGATAGACTGGCTACGATTTTACCGGATTGAGGGCGGGTACCCCATTCTAGTCTCGCCGTTCTTTGGCGAGACTAGGGTGGGGATTTTTGTCGGCCGACTTCTTCTCCGCCCGCGCCACCGCGTCGGCTACGGGCCCCTGACCACTGGCCCCTAACCACTCCACTCCATTCCACCAGCCACCCCAGCAGCCCCGGCAGACAGAAGCCAACTGCATTCAGGATGCCGTGCGTCCTCGCCATCTGCGGAATGGTCAAGACATCGCTCCCCACGAAATCCGCAACCGCGTACGCTCCGGAAAACACCATCCCCGCGAAAACCGCGCCGGCCGCGACTTGCAGCAGGACCCGCGCCGTGGCGTCCTTCACTTGCTTCCCCCACGCCCGCAGGAACACCGCCAGCGCCGCGACACTCGCCGAGAATAACAACGCCGCCACCATCTTCAGCGCCGGAGACACCACAAACCCCACCGCCACCACGAAAGGTAGCGCCACGACCGTAAGGACCACCCACTTCAGCCATCGCTCCCTGCCGCGCTCGGCCGCAAATCCAAGAGTCGCAGCCGCAATCGTCGCGGTCGCAAATCCCGCATAATGAAAATGCACCGCGGTCAGCAGCCCGATCGGCTCCTGAATTCCCATCGGCCGCATTCCCAGCCGCGATGCCACCAGCCATGCCCCGCCCACCGCAAGGTCAATCCGCGCCACGCCCAATGTGGCGCGGACACTCCTGTCCGCGTCTCTCCACGAAGTTGTGACTAGGCCCTCAACTCCGCCCCCAGCCATGAGCACGCACACCAACATCCAGCCAAGGGCAGCCAGCCCAGCCGTCCTCCCCGGTGGAAGCCACATCGCCGCCACCACCAGGACCGCACCCACGGGCTGCAACCGGCGCGCCGCCTCTTCGAGCCACCCGCCTCCGGTGATCGTCCGCCCCAGTTCCATCCCTAAAGGAACAATCACCAGCGGCGCAAACAGAAACATCAGTTCGATCGCGCCCAGACGCGCAATCCCCATCCGCGCCAGCACCGCCAGCCCCGCCCACGCCGCCGCGCCCGCCACAGCGCACGCCCGCGCCCAGGTTCCTTCGTGATTCCAAGAAGATCCCGTGTCATTCCGACGAATGAATCTTTTGTCACTCCGACCGAAGGGAGGAATCTGCTTTTCGTCGCGCCGCTCAACTGTCGCTTTCATCGCTCACCTCACCCCACTGGCCTCAGCGCCGCCATCCCAAAGATCATCACCAGCACAATCAACGCTCCCACATACAGCATGTCGAGCCCCCGATTCTCCCGCCGCACTTCACGGTCGTAATAGAAAATTTGCAGCACGATCCGCAGCAGCCAGAATCCCGCCATGAACCCGCTCAGAAACCGTCCCAGCGCACTCGCCCCCGCCAGCTCCGGCGCAAATCCAAAGCAGAGCGCCGCAAACAGTCCCAGCACGATCACGATTTAGATCCAATGCACGTAGAAAATCTGCCGCATGAATCGCGGAACTCCCGCCAGCCGTTCGCGCACCCGCAGACGCCCCGGCAGCGGGACATTCGCCGCGATAATCCCCACATGCACCGCCCCAGCTCCCCAAATCAGCTCTTTCATCAGTTCGGCCGTCATGCCCACCTCCGTCCTCTGTGGTTAAGCCTTTGCCTCCGAATAATGCCGACCCACCTCGGACGCATACCGCCTGCCCACCCGGTCTCCGTTTTCCGCGAGCCAGTCGCTCAGCCGCGTTTGCCCTGCGGCGGGTGCCTCGCTCGCCAGCAGGTTGCTCATCAGCCCCTCGTATTCTTCCCAGGTAAGGACCACATCCCGCACCATCCAGCCCGTCAGCAGCGTGGAAACATAGGCCACGGTCATCGGCACGTGAGCCAGGCGGACCCGCCTCCCGACCTTTTGTGCCACCAGCCGCACCAGCTCGTCGAAACTGAACTTCTCCGGCCCCACCGCATCGAGTACAGCGTTCCCCTGCTGATTCACCGCATCGGCGAGCAGCCGCGCCATGTCCTCGACGTAGATCGGACGAATCCCGTAGCGTCCATCCCCCGGAATCGCAAACACCGGGAAATGCCGCACGAACCACGCGATGTTGTTGATCAGGATGTCTTCCGTTCCGAAGATGACGGTCGGCCGCAGAATCGTGTACGCGAGTCCGGAATCCACCACGGCCTGCTCCACCTGCGCCTTCCCGCTGTAGTAGCCCAGCCGCGATTCGAGCGACGGGTTCGCGATGCTGACATGCACGACGCGCCTGATGCCGGCGTCCTTCGCCGCCTCGATCAGGCTCCGGCTGTTCCCGACCGCAGTCGCAAACGTCGCGTCCTTGCGTGGAAACCGCACCCAGTATGTATTGATCAGGGTCGAAGCTCCCTCAAGACTTCGCCGCAATTCCTCAGGCCGGTCGAAGTTGTAGGGAGAGATTTTGACCTGTCCACCAAAGGGATCAGGCCGGTCAGGATTTTGCGCTGGAGCATGATTGGGCAACGTACGGACCTCATATCCGCGATCCAGCAGAAGCCGCGTCGTGTACTTGCCCGTATAGCTGAACGCCCCTGTGATGGTTACAACCTGTCTCATAAACAGTCTTGGCTACGCAAACGGGTTTTGGGAAGGGCCCGACTTCAGTCGGGCCGCCAAACGGACGCGTGAACCCCGGGCTTTAGCCCCTGAGGGCGGTATTCTGCAACCAATCGATGTCGATCCCACAAGCCGTGCCGCCATAAACCCTCTGTGTCCTCTGGGGTGAGCCTTCAGCCTCTTTGGATCAGATCATTCTGTAAGCACAGAACAATACCCACAAAAAATTTACCCCGCCTTTCTCCGCACTTTCGCTCCCATGCGCAACATTTTTCGCACCGTCCCCGTCGGCAGCCGCTTCATCTGGTCGTACAATGCCGTCACCGCTTCGAAGAATCCTGCCATCGCCTCCAGCCGCTCCCGCGTGTATTCCGCCCCCGGTTCCTTCGGATCCACCTCCGCCAGGCAGCGCCGCAGCACTTCCCGCGTCGGATCAATCTCCCTTCGCTTCCTCTGCTCAATCACCAGCCGGAACATCTCCCACACGTCCTTCATGGACTCATAATGTTCCCGCCGGTCGCCCAGCACGTGCACCGCCCGCACGATCCCCCAGGTTTCCAGCTCCCGGATGGACGTGCTCACGTTCGACCGCGCCACGCTCAGCGTCGCCGCGATCTCCTCGGCCGGCACCGCCCGCGGCGACAGATACAGCAGCGCATGGATTTGCGCCACCGTCCGGTTGATCCCCCACCGCGTTCCCATCTCCCCCCAGTGCAGGATGTACTGCTTCTGTAATCCGGTGAGTTCTGCCATGACGTTTCTTTCAGTACGAACTGAATATACCGAAAGGCTCGGGATCTTGTCAAGGCTTCGTGAATAGGGGTGATGTCTCAGTCTGCGGAAACAACTGTGTGGGGACAGCCGCCCCCGGCTGTCCGGTCGAGCGGAGCTCGACAGCGAGTCCGTCCGCGCCACCAAACTCAGACACCCCCTGAAAAGGAGACACGATAAGAATGCCTACGCGCTGATTTGCCGGTGCCCGGTTAGTGCTGCACTGCCTGCTGAATCTTCGCGACCCGCTGCTCCAGCATCTCTGCCTCTCTCGTCTTTCCAACATGCCGCAGCATATCGGCCTCGCTGGCAAAGGACTTCACCAGGTTCGGACTGTTCTTTCCATACTGCTTGTCCATGATTTCGCTCGCGCGATCCCAGCACGGCTCCGCCTTCTCGGTTTTCCCCCAGCGCTCGTACATGTCGCACAATCCCCACAACGGCATCAACACGTCGCCGGTGTCATCTGGATCCTCCACCGCCTTCACCGCGCGCAGCAGATACACTTCCGCTTTGTCCCACTGGCTCTGCGCCATATACAGTCCCGCGAGTGTTCGGAAGCTTTCTGATGCGCGCGAGCTTTTCTCGCCAAACGCATGCACATTGATCTCGACCGATCGCGAGAGATAGCTTTCAGCCGATGCATAATTCTGGGTCTGCGCCGCTACCATTCCCAGAAAGAACAGTGGATCGGTCATGCGCGGCGACATCGGCCCAAACGTCTTTTCGATCAACGTGAGTTGCCGGTGAAAGGCCGCGTCCGCATCCGTCAAGTCCCGCCGCATGGCATACGCCTGCCCCAGCTTGCCCAGGGCCACCGCCAGCGTGTCGTCCCCGGGCGGCAACTGCTCCGCCAGCCCCACCGCCTCTTTGAACGACTTCTCTGCCTCTTCCGCCTGCCCACTTCTCATCGCCTGGTCCCCGGCCCCCATTGCCGCCTGCTCTTTCTCCAGCGTGCTGCCCGAATTCTCAAACATCTGAACGCGCTTCTCCAACTGGGCTGCCTGGTCGCCTTTTCCGGACGCCTTCAGCGATCCCACGTATCCCTCGAACCGCTTCTGCGCCGCCGCATATTCTTTTTGAGGACTCTTTTCATAAATCATTACCGACTCGCCCAGCACCCCCTTGTTCACTCGGGCGGAATCAATCAGGGCCCCTTTTCGATACTGCTCCAGCGCGCCCACCCAGTCGCCATTCTTCTCCAGCACCGCGCCCAACTCCGTCATCACCTGCCCCTGCTTCGGATCGAGCGCGATCGCCTCCTTCAACTCCGAGATCGCCAGGTCCCTGTCCCCGGTCGCATCCAGCGCCCGCCCATAGAGTTCGTGTACTTCCCAGCTGCTCGGCGCTGATTTCTCCGCCTGTTTCAATTCCGCCACCGCTCCCGCGTAGTCCTTCTTCTCCAGCAATAGCTGCCCCGCAGCTTTGAACCCGTCGGGCGAGTACGGCGCCACCTGTTCGGCGACCCTGTATTCCTCCAGCGCCGCATCGTATTTCTTCTCCTGCTTCTCCAGATTTCCCAGCCCAACGTGCCCATCCGGGTCCGCCGGAGACAGCTTGATCACCATCCGATACTCCGCCTCCGCGCCATCAACATCGTTTTCTGCGGCCAGCGCATTCCCCAGGCACACATGACACATTTCGAAGTCGGGAAACTTTCGTTCGAGTTCCCGCAATTCCAGAACAGCCGCATGCACATCCTGCTGCATCAGCGCCGACGCCAGATTCTGCCGGCACCTCGGATCGTTCGGATCGAGCCGCTTCGCCTCACGGTACTCACGAATCTCTCCCGCCAGGTCCCCTTTATCCTTGTATGCGATTCCCAGGTTGTAGTGCGCGAGCGCAAAACCGGGATCAATCGCAATCGCCTTTTTGTACTCCGCGATGGCATCGTCGTAAGCGTGCATGTGGGTATAAAGAAGGGCCAGATTATTGTGCGCGCTCGCGTAGTCCGGCTTGATGCGCAACGCCTCTTTATATTCAGCGGCTGCCGCATCGAACCTCTGCGCCTCATCCAATGCGAGTCCCGCGTTCTTATGCGCCTCAGCATCGTTGGGATTCTCCGCCAGCGCTGCCTTGGCCTCATTCAACGCATCCTCGTGATCCCCGAGCTTGTAAAGAATGAAGCTGGCCTTGTCGTGTACCTCCGGAAAATCAGGCTCCTGGTCCAGGATTTCCGCATACACGGCTGAGGCTTTTTCGTACTCCTCCACCTGCCGCAACAGATCGGCCATGACAAACCCGGTCTCCATGCGGGCGAAGCTGCGCTCGAGAGCTTCGTTCAGCTTCGCTCCTGCTTCTGCATACTGCTCCTTGTTCATCAGCACGGCTGCATCGCTGAGTTGCGCCAACAACTCTCGGTCCGGCTTCACCTCTTCCGACGCGGTCATTTTGGCTTTACTCAACGCGGTCAGGACCTTCGCATCCGCTCCCGCGTTCTTCATCAGGGCAACGAACTCCTCATCGGGATGGAAGCTCAGTCCCCGTACTTCGATGTCGTGCGCCAGATTCTCCGGCAGCGCCCCGCCCGCTTGGAGCGCCAGCACTTGACTGGCCCGCAGCGGTTTCGGAGAATTTTGAGCTGCGGCTCCTGGGCTAAGAAAGAGGAAGCTAAGAAGAAGGAGGTTCAGAAAGAGAAGGCTGAAAAACAGTCCCGAAATGCGATCGGAGAACGAGAAGCTTGTAGCAGAATTTGACATGAAATGCCCCCAGCACGACCACCTCGAATCCTAAATTGCACCGCCCCGGGTTTCTCGTTACCTTCGTACCATGAGCTTTCGCGCCCGATGGCAATCGCAGCGCCAGGTCTCTCGCGCTTTCCTCGAAACGGTGGCTGTCCTCCCAATCGTTTGTCAGCAGAGGATTTTTCCCGTTACTGTAAGCCCATTACGAACTGTCGTCCCGAGCGCAGCGAGGGATCTGGGTGTTTGCCCGCGGCGATCCTAGTGGTGCAAGCTAGAACCTGGATCCTCTCCCCAATCACCAATCGGCAATCTACAATCGAAAGTCGAATGCACGCCGCCCGCATCGCCGAACTGCTCCGACCGTTCCTCGGCCCCGCCAACGGCCGCTTTAAGCCTGCCCTGAGCGAAGCGAAGGGACTAACGACCAACGACCTTGCTTGTATATCGACGTACATCGATCTACTGATCCGCTGGAATGCCCGCGTCAATCTCACTGCGATCCGCGACCCGGAATCGATCGTCACCCGCCACTTCGGCGAAAGCTTCTTCGCCGCCCAACACTTGTTCCCCACTCGTGTGGGGACAGCCGCCCCCGGCTGTCCGGCCGAGCGCAGCTCGGCGGCTGCCCGCGCACCCGACATGTCGGCCCTTGCTCATAGTGGAAGAGCAGCCCTTCAGCGCCGCGCAACCGGCAAAGAAGAGATCCCGGCTTTAGCCCCAGCGGCCGCTGCCAGCGACCAACAACCAACGACCAACGACCGCCACACCCTTGCCGACCTGGGCTCCGGCGCCGGATTCCCCGGCCTCCCCATCAAACTCTGGGCCCCCGAGATCGCCCTCACGCTGATCGAGTCCAACCACAAGAAGGCCGCCTTCCTCCGCGAAGTCGCCCGCGCCCTTACATTGACGGACGTCAATATACAAGCCGCCCGCGCCGAAACCCTCACCGCAGCCGCCTTCGACGTGGTCACCCTGCGTGCCGTCGAGCGCTTCGCCGCCACCCTTCCCATCGCCGCCCGCCTGGTCGCCCCCGGAGGCCGCCTGGCTCTTCTGATCTCCGCTGCTCAGCTCGACCAGGCTCGTGCCTCACTGCCCCGCTTCTCCTGGACCACGCCCAAACCAATCCCGCTCTCAGACTCCAGAGTTCTGATCGTAGCGCACCGCCCATCCGAACCAAACTTGTAAAAGTGGGACGAGGAAAGAGTCTTACGCCAGATTCTTCTAGTGTGAGAGGATACAAACCGCGCCTTCTGAGGCTGGAGTGGAACATATTGATGATAATCTATGAAACTCGTTGAGGAGGACCCTGGCCCAGCCGGACTGGCCGCCAGAGTTTTCCACAGTGTTCCTTGAGGAACACTTCACACTTTTCCTCCCCACCCCCCAGCGCCACCCCAAAGAAGATAACTGCTTCCACTTTGTCCAAAGTGTTCCTGCAGGAACATTCGCGGTGTTTTGCACACAATTCCACGTGCGTGCACAGCGATTCGTGATTGCATTCGAGAGGCAAACGGCATTATGCTGCGAGGTTAGCTCTAGGTTCTCCTTACACTTCCATGGGACGCGTCATCGCTGTTGCCAATCAGAAGGGCGGCGTGGGCAAGACTACGACTGCCATCAACCTGGCCGCATCCTTTGCGGCTGCCGAAGTGAACACGCTGCTGGTCGATTGCGATCCGCAGTCGAACGCCACCAGCGGATTGGGGTTCGTGAAGGATCCCGAACGGATCAACTCCTACCACATGATCATGGGCGCGGCCTCGGCCGAGGAGGCGCTGCTGACCACAGAGCTCGAACAGCTCTGGCTGATTCCTTCGCACAAGAACTTGGTTGGCGCGAACCTCGAGCTGGTGGACGCAGAGAGGCGTGAGTTTAGGATCCGCGAGGCGCTGGCTCCCTTACGCGATCGCTTCCAGTTCATCGTGCTCGACTGCCCGCCGGCACTGGATCTGCTGACGCTGAATGCGCTGGTGGCGGCGGACGCGGTGCTGATTCCGATGCAGGGGGAGTACTTTGCCCTGGAGGGCATCAGTGAGCTGCTGGACACGATTGAGCGCATCCGCGAGGGGTTGAACCCCGGCCTGGCGATTGAGGCGGTGGTGCTGACGATGTTCGATGACCGCACGAACCTGGCGCAGCAGGTGAAGGCTGAGCTGAAGAACTTCTTTGGCGAGAAACTGTGCTCGACGACGGTGCCGCGGAACATCCGGCTGGCGGAGGCGCCAAGCCACGGGATGCCGGCGCTGGTGTACGATCCGCGGTCGAAGGGAGCGGAGAGTTATATCCGGCTGGCGAAGGAGCTTATCGAGAGGCAGACGTCGGGCGTCGGACCTCAGACCTCAGGCGACGAAATCCTAACCACCCTTCCTGCGTCAGGGCAAGCAGAGGGCACCGAGGGACACCGAGGAGGCGAAGGGACGGTCGAGGAGATTCCGGCTGAGGGGAAGATGGATAAGACGGCTTGATGGGGTCGGACCTCAGACCTCGGCCGTCAGACTTCAGGCGTCGGAGGCACCGTTATACATCGATGGCTGTCTATATATTAGATCGATGGATATCAATATCACCAGAGTGTAGTAGCCGAGCAAAGCTCGGCCGGACAGCCGAGGGCGGCTGTCCCCACATGAGGATAGGAGGGGGAACAGGATCATGACTTCTACGGCGGCGGAGAAGACGGGGCATTCTGGAGAAAAGGAAAAGGCGGAGAAGCGGCGCGCTCTGGGCAGGGGGCTGGAGTCGCTGTTGCCGGGGCCGCGGGTGGTGGCGGGGACGGCAGCACGAGCGGGTGTAACGCCGGCGGATGAAGCTGCGGGGGCGAGTCGCCCGCGCCCACACGAGCCCGGCGGAGCCGAAGCAGGCGAGCTGCGCTCGGCCGGACAGCCGGGGGCGGCTGTCCCCACATCTGCACCGCTCACCAAAAGCGCGAAGGATGGAGCACCCGGCAGCGGCGGCGCTGACACGCGGGCAGGAGTGCCCGCGCCACACGGAGTGGATGTCTCCGCATCGGCTTTGCTACAAACTGAGCCCGGGGTGGTGGAGAGGATTCAGGCAATCGCGCTGGAGGAGTTGGATGAGGCTGCGCGGGCGGGTCGCCCGCGCCCACACGAGTCTGCCGCAGACGAAGCAGCCGAGCTGCGCTCGGCCGAACAGCCGAGGGCGGCTGTCCCCACATCTCCACCCTTCGCGCCGGCGGAGGAAGGCATCACGATTTTTGCGCAGGCGGAGTCGCGGATTCCGGGGAATCTGGTGGTGAACCTGGCCATCGAGAATATTGACAAGAATCCGTTTCAGACGCGGTATGTGGACAACGATGACGCGCTCGAGGAACTGACGAACTCGATCAAGGCGAATGGCGTGCTGCAACCGATCCTGGTGCGTCCGGCGGAAGAGGAAGGGCGCTACATCCTGATTCTGGGCGAGCGGCGGCTGCATGCGTCGAAGATTGCGGGGAAGACGACGATTCCGGCGATGGTGCGGAGGGTCTCCGACCAGCAGGCGGCGGAGATGACGATCATCGAAAACCTGCAGCGCGAGGATTTGAGCCCGCTGGAACAGGCGGAGGCGTTCCGGGTGCTGAGCGAAGAATTCAAGCTGACGCAGCAACAGATCGGGGAGCGGGTGGGGCTGTCGCGGGAGTCGGTGTCGAACTACATGCGTCTGCTGCGGCTGCCACGAGAAGTGATGCAGCTGCTGGCGGAAAAGAAGATCAAGTTCGCCGAGGCCAAAGAACTGCTGAAGCTGGACAGCAACGACAAGATCACGCAGGCGGCGCTGTACGCGGTGAAGAAAGGCATGACTGTGGAGCAGGTAGAGAAACTGGTCATGCAGATGAACGGGTGGCTGGATTCGTTCCCTGGGATGCCGGGACAGCCGAGGAAAAAGAGCGGGGCGCGGTGGGTGGATCCGAATGTGCGGGAGGCGCAGTTCGAACTGGAGCGGCTGCTGGGAGTGCGGGTAAAGATTCGGGACAGGAAGGGGAAGGGGAAAATCGTCATTGAGTACGCGACCGTGGAGGATTATGAGCGGGTGTTGGACGCTTTGCGAGGGAAGAAAAGTTAGGGGTCAGGGGCCTGGGGTCAGTCGCCAGTTGTTTGGAGTTGTCGGTTTCTCCGTGCGGCGGCCAGGTGGCCGTCTTTCTTGTTGTGCGGGAATCAAGGGAGTAACAAGTGGGATAATGTTTCGCGTCGCGCGTTGGGGCGAGTGGAGAACGTCGCCTTGTTAAATGGAAGTGGGAGGGCGAGTTTGTCAGGGTTGACGGATAAGGTTCCCGATTCGCCGCCACAGAGGATGCGAGAGATACGGTTGTGAGATGAGGCAGGACAATGGATAAACCAGCGCTTGTTTCCCTCACGTTTGACGACGGGCTACGATGCCAGTTCGAACGAGGCGTCCCGATCCTTGACCGGTACGGCTTCTCCGCCACATTTTTCCTGGTCGCCAACACGGACCCGATCCATACAGACGGGTGCAAGCATCCGGACTGGCGAAAGATCAGCTGGACTGAGGAGGATGTCCAATTTCTCAGAGAGATGGTCCGGCGGGGACATGAAATTGGTGCCCACAGTGTGAGCCATCGACGTCCAGAACTCGACGATGACCCGAAGCTCGAAGCCGAGGGCTCGAAGCAATGGATTGAAGATCGGCTGGGTGGGGAAATTCCGTCTTACTGCTATCCGTTTTACCATGTCACCGAGCCCATCAAGACAGCTGTAATCCATGCGGGGTACAAGCAGGCACGCGGGGGAACCCAAAATTCCTATTACGTCCCGCAGAGTTCTTTGGATTGGTTTGGAGTGGATTGTCGTCAGATTAAGAAGAACGAGAATGTGGGTCAGTGGGTGCGACCCGGCTGCTGGCATGTGCTGACGTTCCACGGAATCGGGGGCGAGCAGGACGGATGGGAGCCCATCCCTGAAGCCGAGTTCGCCAGGCAGATGGAGGAATTGGCGAAGCTGCGGGATTCTGGCGCTGTGGAGGTGGTCACTTTCAAGGATGGGGCAGTGCGCTTGCGGCAGTCGAGATAAGCCGCGACGGCATTTGCTGTCCTGATTCCTGCGCGGTGCCCGGCGGTGGTTCTGCCGTCCCTACGGGACTCGGTTCCTTCTCTTGTCGCATACCCAGGACTTCCGTCCTGGGCTATCATAGGCGCCCCTTCGGGGGTGGGTTAATTCATGCTCGATCATTCGGTGCTAACAACGGTGGCTGAGCAGGTGATCAGCGGAGCCGAGGTCTTGGTCGAGGGCCGGTCTTCGCGGGTGATGCGGACTGGATCGCGACGGTTTCGCACGGTGCGGTTTGTGATGGGTGGGAGAGAGTATCAGGCGGTCGAGCAGAATCCGGAGAAGCCGAGCCGATGGGGGCAGCTGGCGCGGGAGGGCCATCGGGTGGTGCAGTTTCGCGATCTGGCTTCCGGGAAGTATGTAGCGGTGGTCGTGGATGCTCAGGTGACGGAGTATGGGAGATGAGGGGGAGACGCGAAAATCCACCCGCACCCGCACCGTGGGGCAAATTTAACAACAGAGGACGCAGAATCCACGGAGGAAGTCAAAATTCCCACCCAGCAACTGGTACTGGCTTTGAGAATTCCCACCCTTCGAAAACCGCGAACGGTGGGGCAGCCGGCGGAGGAAGTCAAAATCCCCACCCTAACCGCAAAAAACGCGGTTGGGATGGGGCACCCAGCAACTGGTACTGACTTTGAGAATTCCCACCCTTCGAAAACCGTGGGTGGGGCAGCCGGCAGCCGGTATCCACTGGTGCAGTGAGGATGCAGCATGATCGTTCTGATCGTTCTAGCCGTGGGGACGCTGCTGGCGCGTCTGGCAGGTGCCGAGGGCGTGGCGTTCCTTGATTCGTGGCCGGCGGCAACGCGGGCAGGCTTAGCCTTAATGCTCCTGTTCACGGGGAGCGCACATTTCAGCTCCATGCGACATGACATGGCGCGCATGCTGCCTCCGGCGATCCCAAACGCCATGGCCGTGATCTATTTCACTGGAGTGTGCGAGGTTGCGGGCGGGGTTGGATTGCTGATTCCAACGACCCGTCTTGCGGCAGCGATTGCGCTGATTGTCTTCTTCCTGGCGGTTCTGCCGGCAAACATCCGCGCAGCTCGAGCGGGCGTTCAGCTGAGAGGCAAGCCCGCCACGCCGCTAGCGCTGCGCATCCCGATGCAAGCGGTCTTTATCGTGCTTACTTGGTGGGCGGGGACGCGGTAATAGGGTGTTCCCGGTTATCAATGTCCGGGAATCAAGACAGTAAGAGTGGGACGCACTCGGTATCGAGTGTCGTTGAGCGAATCTCTGTCGAACGCGGTTCCGGCAAAAGTGGTCCGGAATATCGTCGTGGTGTTAACGAGGATGGTTCGGCGAACCAGCTCGCGCAGCTTTCACTCTACAGAACGTCAACTTCTTCACCCTAGCCGCAAAGAACGCGGCTAGGATGGGGCACCCAACAGTTGGTACTAGCTTCGAGAATCCCCACCCTTCGAAAGACGAGAAGGGTGGGGCAGCCTCACGTTTTCCCGACTGCAGCACTTAGATCAGACCGGCGCGGAGGCGGCGGAGGAAGTCTTCGCCTTCGGCGCGGGCCTGGTCGAGAATTTTGGGCTGGTTGGGATATTCGATCGCGACCTCTTGCAGGATGAGTTCGACGGCGTCTTTGGGCTTGTAGCCATGAGCGACCATCTTGCGGATGCGGGCGGTGAAGCTGATGACTCCGGCGGTGGCGAGGCGAGAGGGGTGGTCGGAGCAGCTGTGCTCGCGGAATTTGCCCGCCGCCAGGCGGTCATAGGCGTTCTTGGCTTCCGGATCATTGAGCAGCGTGGGCAAAGGGTAGTTCCACTCGCACTGGGAACAAGTCCATCCCTGGAAACTGCGGTCAATGCTCCAGACGATCTCCCTAGCGGACTTTTCCTGCGAGGTTTTTGCCGGCGAGGATTGACGGTCTGGCTTGCGTTCGTCCATGAGCTACATGGCTCTCTCACCCACACTTGCGTGGCCCATGAGCACCTTGGGGAATAGTACTGCGAACGCAGCAAAGTGAGAAGGGCGAAGGGACGAGAGTGTTCGGGGAGCAGGGCTTGCGAAGTCAAATCAAAGTCAAGAGCGGCGGACAGGAGTGTCCGCCCCATCTGAGCAAAAAGCAGATGCCTCGCTGCGCGCGGAATGACAGGGGGCAATTGCTACTTAGCGAAGAAATAGTCGAAGGATTTTACGGCGTTGAATTCGTCGTCGCGGACGTCGAAAACGGTGTAGAGCTTAGTGACGTAGAGGACGTCCTGGACTTTCTGGGTGAGATTGAGGAGCTTGAGTTCGCCGCCCGCGTTGCGGACGGTGGTAAAGCAACCGACAAGCTCTCCGACGCCGGAGCTGTCAATGTAATCGACGCCGGCAAGATTGAGGATAATCTTCTTCTTGCCCTGGGCAATGAGGGCGTGGATGGCATCGCGGAGACTGCCGATCTCGTCGCCGAGGACGATACGGCCGTTGACGTCAAGGATGGTGACGTGGGCGACTTCGCGAGATTCAATCTTCAAAGACATGACCGGTGCGCCCAAGGAGATGGCGGGAATGATGGTAGTGGGTGCGGAGAGGCAAGTCAATGGAGAGTCCCCGCGGCTTGGGTGAGTGCGCGAGGCATGGGGCAGCGGGCCGAGATTTTCGATTGGCGATCTGTACGTGGAAATCCTTCACCACAGAGGACACGGAGGACATGGAGGAAGTCAAAGTGCTTGCCGGGCAAGATCAAAAGCCGCGGGCAGGAGTGCCCGCGCCACAGTGCGCGCGCCATACGGACTAGGACATGCTGCGGTCGGTGTTGTTTATGTAGGCGGGGTCAGAGTCGGACTGGTAGTCGCGGATTTCCTGGATGGCGGAAGTGACGATGGGGGTGGCGTACTGAGGATGGCGGAATTCGAGATGCATGCCGCGGCCGACATACTGGAGCTTGAGCATGGAGCCTCCCCAGGTCGAGCCGGCGATGGCGACCTGAACGGGAGTGGGGCAGAATTCGGGATGGCCGGAGAGAAGAGCCTCGCTGCCGCCGAGGAGCACGGCGGTGTAGCGGTGATGCATGGTCTGGATCTCGAGGACGGTGGAGGGAGGAAGGTCGCTGAGGAAGACACCGCCTTCGACCTCCGACTGGATGATGCCGCGGTTCACTTCATCGGCCAGGTTGGGATGGGGACTGAACATAGCGATATTAGGCAAGAAGGGTATACGGTTTCCGGGGCCGCGACAAGGGTCCTTTGGACGGAGGCTGGGAACCAGGGAGCATGTCCTTTAGAGGGGCCGGAGGGGGATGCGGATGCAGAGAGTTTAAGGGGGAACCGACTTCATCGTGCTGGCGGTCGGAGGGCGAGCTGGCTCGCCCGGACAGCCGAGGGCAGCTGTCCCCACATGATTCTCGTCATTCTCTCACTCGCCGCCGACGGTTAGGCCGTCAACGCGGATTGTAGGACATGCTACCGAACCGCGGAATTCCAGGTCGTTGGCGATATCGGAGATGTTGAAGAAGAGGTCTTTCAAGTTTCCCGCGACTGTGATTTCTTCCACGGGATAGGCGAATTCTCCGGCGGAGATCCAGAGGCCGGAGGCGCCGCGGGAGTAATCGCCGGTGACGAGGTTCGCGCCGTGGCCGAGGAATTCGGTAACGTAGAGTCCTTCTTTGATGCCGGAGATCAGTTCCTTCGGGGATTTCGAGCCCGGCTGAAGGAAATAGTTGCCGGGGCCGATGCCGGGCGTGCCGGCGAGGCCTCTTGACGCATTCGCTGTCGTCTGCAGGCCGAGCTTTTTGGCCGTGTACGTATTCAGCAAGTACGACTTGAGCACGCCGTTTTCGATGACCACGGTGCAGCGAGTGGGGATGCCTTCGCCGTCGAAGGGACTGGTGCCGAAGCCGCCGGGCATGGTGCCGTCGTCGATGACGGTGACATTCGAGCCGGCGATTTTCTGGCCGAGCTTGCCGGCGAGGAAGGACGCGCCGCGGTAGACGGAGTCTCCGTTGATGCCTTCGAAGATGTGTTCGAGGATTGAAGTCGAGACCATGGGATCGAGAACGATGGGGACGTGGGCGGTCTTCGCTTTGCGGGCGCCGAGACGGCGGAGGGTGCGTTCGGCGGCAATTTTGCCGACTTGCTCGGGTGGGTCGAGCTTTTTCAGGGTGCGCGCGACCGAGTACCAGTAGTCGCGCTGCATGGCTCCGGATTCGGTCTGGGCAATCGGGACGGCTGCGACGGAGCAATAAGAGCGGCGGTACTCGCCGACGAAGCCGTGGGAGTTGGCCAGGACTTTGTGGCCGGTGGCGGCGTCGAATGATCCGCCTTCGGAGTTCTTGATGCGCGGGTCGAAATCGAGCGCGGCTTTTTCGGCGCGGCGGGCATAGTCAATGCGGTCGGGGCCGGAGAGCGAGTAGACGTCTTCGTGGTAGAGATCAAGATCGCCTTGGAGTTGGCCGAGTTGCGAAGCTTCGGGGATTCCGGCGAATGGGTCTTCGGAGGTGATCTTCGCGAGCGTGAGCGCGGAGCTGACCATGCGGTCGAGACCTTCGCGGGAGAAGTCGCTGGAGTAGGTGCTGGCGGCGCGCTGTCCGAAGAAGACGCGGACGCCGATGGATTTCGAGCCGGATTCCTTTAACGTTTCAACTTGGCCTAGGCGGATTAGAGTGGAGAATTCGTCGCCTTCGCGGACGACGCATTCGGCGGCGGTGGCGCCTCCATTTATCGCGCGAGCGACGATGTCCTGGGCGAGGGATTTGAGATCGGTTTCCAGTTTCGGGTTTCCAGTTTCCAGTTCAGTTGGGGTCATAGAAAACCTTTAACGCAGCGGGCACACAGGAAACCCAAGGTCCCTCGACTGCGCATGACCTTCGCTGCGCGAAGCTCATGCTTCGCTCGGGATGACAAAACGATAACGTAATCCGTGAAATCCGTGGCAAAGGAATTCTACTGCATGAAGCCGCCGGGGTCCTTCCTGGCGGTGCCGCCGACCGTCAGGCGGTCGATTTTTAGCGTCGGGATGCCTACGCCTACGGGGACGGCCTGTCCGTCTTTGCCGCAAGTGCCTACGCCTTCGTCCAGCTTCAAATCGTTGCCGACCATGGAGACGCGGGTCAGGACGTCGGGGCCGTTGCCGATCAGCGTGGCGCCCTTGATGGGGGCGGTGATCTGGCCGTCTTCGATCATGTAGGCTTCGCTGGCGGAGAAAACAAATTTGCCGTTGGTGATGTCCACCTGGCCTCCGCCGAAATTCACAGCGTAGACGCCGTGCTTGACGGAGCGGATGATGTCTTCGGGATCGTCCTGGCCAGCGAGCATGTAAGTGTTGGTCATGCGCGGCATGGGGATGTGCTCGTAGCTTTCGCGGCGTCCGTTGCCGGTGTCGGCGATGCCCATGAGGCGCGCGGAAAGCTTATCGCTGAGATATCCCTTCAGGATTCCTTTTTCGATGAGCACGGTTTCCTGCGTGGGCTCGCCTTCATCATCCACGTTGAGCGAGCCGCGGCGCCAGGGCATGGTGCCATTGTCCACTACCGTGCATTTCTCGCTGGCCACGCGTTTGCCGATGAGACCGGCGAAAGCGGAAGTCTTCTTGCGATTGAAGTCTGCTTCGAGGCCGTGGCCGACGGCTTCGTGCAGAAGGACGCCGGGCCATCCCGGGCCGAGGACGACTTCCATCTCGCCGGCGGGGGCTTCGCGGGCGTCGAGTTGGAGGATTGCCTGGCGGGCGGACTCTTTGGCGAAGTATTCGGGATTCTTTTCGCCGAAAAAGAAGTCGAGAGCGACGCGGCCGCCGCCGCCGGAACTGCCGCGGGCGGAGTTGCCGTCAGTTTTCGCGATGCAGGAGACGTTCATGCGGGCCAGCGGCTGAGAATCTTCGGCGAAAGTTCCGTCGGAGGCCACGACGAGAATGTTGCGGAGTTCATCGGCGTAGCTGGCGCGGACTTCTTTGATGCGGGGATCGTAGGCGCGGGCAGCTTTGTCAGCGCGCATGACGAGCTCGACCTTGGCGGTGATTTCGGCGTCCACCGAGGGCAGGGTGACCGGGTAGAGGCTGCGGGCGGCGGACTTTTGAAATCCGGCGACGGGAGTTTTCGCGGGGGCGCTGGCGATCAGGGCAGCGGTGCGGGCGGCGTGCAGGATGCGATCGGAGGAAAGATCGTCCGTATATGCATACCCGGTGCGCTCGCCGGAGACGACGCGGACACCGCAGCCGGCGGAGATGCCCTGGCTCGCGGATTTCACCATGGATTCATCGACCATGAGCGAGGTCGAGGAAAGATATTCGAAGTAAAGATCGGCGTAGTCGCCGCCAGCGGAGAGAGCGGCGGCGAGATAGCGTTCGAGATCGCGCTCGGCGAGGCCGTAGTGCTCGAAGAAGAAACGTTGTCGGGCGTTATCGTTATTCACGAGATTTAGATGCCGCCGAGCGGGATGAGGACTCGAAGGCTACCCCTTTGTTCATTATCCCACAGCGATCTGGGCGGACGCGGGCAGTCGAGCTTCGCTCGACCGGACAGCCGGGGGCGGCTGTCCCCCCATTTTCCCCGGATGCGCAAACCTTCCACAGCCGACGATGGTCACTCGTCACAGACTCGCCGACGGCGGATGTGGACAATTTCAGTCGTGACTGCCGAAGCCCTAACGCGTGCGCTGGAGGATTTCCTGGCTGGAGCTGCGGGCGCGGTGGTGCTGGAGGATGGCGCGGTTGCGTTTGACCTGGAGCGGGCCAAATATTCGATTTCCGGGGAGTACAACAAGTGCCTGCTGCATCTGTGGTCGGCGGAGCGGAACACGGTGCGGCGGGTGCTGGAGGCGGAGGTGAAGAACGGGACGCTGCGGCTGGCGGTGCAGCGGCTGGGGCAGGCGCGTTCGACAAAGCTGGAAATCTGCCGGGAGCGCGACCGGCGGTCGCCGGCGGCGAAGAAAGCCGCGCGGGCAGGCTATGAGCAAAGACTGCGGCGCGCGCTGGAGCGGCACCTTCCGGGATTCGCCATCACGCGGCTGACGAGCAGTGTTGATCTGGAGAAATCGTTTGGGCCGATTTATGCGCGGGGGATGGTGCAGCGGGGACAGTCGGCGTTCGCGGTCTTGGGAGTGAATGCGTCGGAAACCCAGGCGTCGATTGATGCGGCGCTGACGTTCGGGATTTTGTGGCTGGATGTGTGCAGACAAAATCCCCACCCTGTCGCACAAAACGCGACAAGGGTGGGGCACCCTCGGTTAAATCATTCATCGGGCAGCGTGCTGGTCGAGGGGCTGCATTTGTTTGTGCCCCAGGGTAGTTCGGGGCTGGTGCGGGAGCGGATGGCGAATCTCAACCGGGCGGCGGCGAAGTGGAGGCTGTTCGAATTCGACGAACGGGACGGCGCGCTGGTCGAAATGGATTGTTCGGATCGGGGCAACGTGGCGACGCGGCTGGTGCATGCGACGAATGAAGACGCGGCGCTGGAGAGGTTCGCGGAGCCGGTCGGGAAAATCCGGGCGCTCCTGCCGAATTGTGAAGTTGCGGTGCTTTCGGCGGCCGAGATTGGGTTTCGCTGGCGCGGGCTGGAATTCGCGCGGGCGCGCATGGGAGCGGAAGTGGCGACGTTTCGCAGCCGGCCGGAAATTGTGTTTGGGGTGGGCGCGGAAGAGCGGGTGCTGGAGGAGCACAATTGGGCGTTCTTTGTCGAACTGCTCACCGCCGTACGGGAAACGCGACATCCGTATGGGCCGCGGCAGCATCCGTTGTTTCGCATGCATCCGGAGCGCTGGCTGGAGTCGCTGGTGGCGGGCGATGTGAGCGTGGTGGATGAGCGGCTGGAATCGCGGGGGTTGTATTCGCAGGTGCCAGCATTCTCCGCGTCGGACCGGGCGATGATTGACGTGTTGACGACGACGCGGGAAGGGCGGCTGGCGGTGGTCGAACTCAAGGCGGACGAGGATATTCACCTGCCGCTGCAGGGGCTGGATTACTGGGCGCGGGTGGAGTGGCATCACGCGCGGGGGGAATTTCCGAAGTTTGGATATTTTGCGGGGCGGGAACTGTCGGCGGAAACTCCGCTGCTGTTGCTGGTGGCTCCGGCGTTGCATGTGCATCCGGCGACCGACGTGCTGCTGCGCTATATTGCGCCGGAGATTGAATGGGAATTTGTGGGGATTGACGAGCGGTGGCGGGAGGGGGTGAAGGTGGTGTTCCGCAAAAGGGCGGAGCGGATGAGGCACGGCTCACCGCGAGATGATTTCCAGCTACCCGTGGCTAATTAGGAGGCAAAATCCCGCCCTCGTGCTCGTCAATCCGACTTTGGTCCTGTTTAGCCTTTCCAGGCTCCCAGAAGACGGCGCACGTCCACCAGTTGGCCGAGGTGGTAGGCGTTGTGATCCGCCACCAGCAGGGCTTCGCGCAGAATGGTCTGGCCGTTGCCCCAGGGGATATGCGCGAATAGATCGGCCTTCGGGTTTTCGACCAGGGCCTGCAGGGCTTTGAGATCGGCGCGAAAATCTTTGATGCTTTTGTCCCAGGCGGCAGCGTTCGGCGGAGCTACGGTTTTCGGCCAGTATCCTTCGGGCCAGGAAGGGGAGACGTGCTTCGAATTGCGGCTGAATTCGAGGATGTCCCACTGGGCCAGGCGCATGTGCTCGAGGAGCATCCAGGGGGAATGGGGGAAGTTCGCGGGCTTTTCGCCGCGGAGTTTTGGCGGCAGGTCTTTGACAACGGCGTCGAATTTGGCGTGGGCGTTGCCGCCGTTCAGAAGATCAAGAAGGTGTTTGCGCAGGGGCTGGTTCGGGTCTTTGGGCATGGTCTCCTCATTGAACGCAGACGCTTCTACTTAGATGGCGGGGACGGAACGCAAGATGCGCGACCGAGAGCTGGCGGGACGCCGGCACTACTGAGAGTGGCCGCGCCGCACCCGCGTGGACAGTCCGGTCGGCTCCGCGCAACTGCCGGGCTTTGCCCGGCTGGACAGCCGAGGGCAGCTGTCCCCACATGGGCCAGTCTCACATCCAGCTTACTGGTGTTGCGGTGTGTATGCGGTGGGGGTGGGAGCTAATTTGTCGTCGGTGCCGATGGCTTCGCCGGAGAGAATCAGCTCGACGCGGCGGTTCTGCTGGCGGCCTTCGGGAGTGTCGTTGGAGGCGATCGGCTCGGTTTTGCCGAAGCCACGAGCGACGATGGTGCCGGCCGGAATTCCCTGCTGCACAAAATAGTCACGGACCGACTCGGCGCGGCGCTCGGAGAGATTCTGATTGTATTCGTCGCCGCCGACGCTGTCGGTGTGTCCTTCGACAGCGAGGTGCAGGCTGGGATAGGCGAGCACGATGCCGGAGACTTTCGCCAGACGCTCACGCGCGCCCGGGAGAAGTTCATAGCTGCCGCTGCGGAAAAGAACGTCGGACATGTTGGCGATGAGTCCGCGAGCAGAGTCGCGAGTCGCCAGAACCTGGTTGAGCTGCTGCAGGAGGCGAGCGCGGAGTTCGGCTTTTTCCTGTTCGGCCTGCTGGCGAAGGCTTTCGGATTGCGCGGCGGCGGCTTTGGCTTTCTCGGTCTCGGCGGCGAGGGCTTGCTGCTGAGCCACAGCTTCGGCTTTGGCCTTCTCGGCTTCGTCTTTCTGGCGCGCGGCTTCCTGCGCGGCAGCCTGGGCTTCGGCCTTGGCCTGTTCCGCTTCGGCTTTGGCTTGCTCGGCCTGCTGGCGAGCGGCTTCGGCATCGGCGCGGCGCTTGGCCTCGGCATCGGCGTCAGCGCGGGCCTTGGCTTCGCGGGCTGCGGCAGCGGCCTGAGCTTCGTCCTCGGCTTTCTGCTTCACAGCCATGAGGCGAGCTTCTTCGGCAGTCTCGACAGCTTCTTTGGCGGCGGCTTCGACCGCGGCCTTGTTCTGCTTCTGGCGGTAGAGATCTTCGGCGCGCATCAGCTGCTGGCCGGCCTTGGAAAGGATGGAGGAAGCGTATTTGTCGGCAGCGGCGATGTGGGCGATGCGAACGGCGTTGCGCGCTTCAAAAAGCTCCAGCGGAGTCTTCGAATCGATGCCGAAAATTGCATCCTGAATATGAGCGTTGGTGGAAGCGTAAGTGCCGCGGGTCACGAGTTCGTACTTGGCCTCAATGTTTTCGGTGGCGGCGCCGCTGATGGAAGCGCTCTCCATCACGACCATGTTACCGGGCTGCGTGACCGCGAAGTAAGGCTCGGCGGTGACGATCATGCCGAAGGTCTGAAGATCGGTGAAGGCTTTGACCTGGGCGTTGCCGTGGTGGTCGAGAGAAACTTCGCCGAGGTTGACGGGGCGTCCCTGAGGAGAAACGGCCCAGAGAACGTAAGTCAGATATTCGAGGCCGAACTTGGTGGCATCTTCGACGCCTTCAAATTTGGCTTCGATGGCGAAGTTCGTCTTCTTGCCTTCGACCTTGGCTTCGCCCGAGGCGCCCTGCAGGACATCGGTTCCACGGAATTCGACTTTAGTCGATCCACCCTGCAGGCGATAATGCATGGCCCGTGTGGTGCGCGAGACAGTCGTCGCGGATGTGGATGCCGTTGTGGACGCGGGAACAGCAGTCTGCGTTTGCGCGGACGCGAAGACCGCGGCGAACAGGATGGCCAGAGACAGTTTTTTCAAGGCAGTGCTCGATCTGGGGGAGAACTTAGAGATTTCCAATCATCTATATGTTGGGGGAGAGGAAGGCGAATGAAAAGGACAGGAAGGGATGGGACTTTAGTAACCGGGAGGAGCGCAGAGCAAGGCCTAAATCGCGAAGGGCGCGAAGCCCCTGGAAAACAAGGGTCGGGATGCATAGTTCCTGCGGGCCCAAGGACCGGGCCCTCAGGATGACAAGCCGAATGGGTTCACGGGATCGTGGCGATGGAGCCGTTGGGGCCGACGATGAGGGCTCCGCCCTGGGGGTAGGGGCTGATGGCGTTGAACTTGATGCCGGAGTTCTTTTTCGCAGTGAGGCGGCGCGGGTTCGAGGGCGGGCGGAGGTCGAAGATGAAATCCTGGGCGACGAGGAGAAGGCGCGTTGGCCGCGGGTTGGGCTTCTTGCCGTCGGTGGGCACTGGGTTTCCGCGGCGCTCTGTTTCATTCGCATGCCGATCGTAGGCAACAGCTGAGAAAAAGACCTGGGGATGAATGGGGGAGAGAGTCCAGGTTTTGCCGCCGTCGCCGGTGAAGGCGAGGTTAGGACCGTCAGCGTCGGGATGCTTGTAGTCGCCGCCGGCGATGACGCCGTGAAGCGCGTCGCGGAAGGCGATGGAGAAAATGCCCGCGGAGTCGGGACCGTGGAGGATGGGAGTGTCGAAGACTCGCCAGGTCTGGCCGTGATCGGCCGAGTGGAAGACGCGGGCGGCTTTGCCGCCGGTGGCGAACCAGATGTTGGGGTCGGCTGAATTGGCGGACATTGGGGCCCCAGGGGCTAAAGCCCGGGTCGATTCCGGCTGGCGTACGGCACGACTGGAAGTCGTGCCTTTCCCTTCGTTCTGCTGGGCGGGTGCAGAAGCCTGCCGGGCTGCGCCCGGCTGGACAGCCGAGGGCGGCTGTCCCCACACAAGCTGATGGGCGACGTTGCCAGATTTGAGGATTGCGATACAGGTGTTGGAGGCGGCGAAGGCACCCTCGCCTTCGAACGCAGGCGGAAGTTGGGATGACGGGATAGGTTGCCAAGTTTGTCCGTCGGCGGTGATGAGAAGTTCGAATTTGAGTTGGCCGGATTCGTCTGGAATCGGATCACCGAGGACGACGCCATGGGTCGGATTCCAGAAGGCCATAGAGTCGAAAAATCCTTTGGGATTCGAGTTGGTGAATTGAAGCTGCCAGTGCCGCCCGGCGTCAGAGGTGTGGTAGATGCGGGACTGGTCGCCGGGTCCGGCGGACATGAGAAAAGCTTCGTCGGCGGAGAAGGCGGCGACGGCGCGAAAGTCGAGCGTGGCGGCATCGGGGACTTGCGCGGGAGTCCAGGCGCGTCCGGCGTCGGTGGTGCGGAGGTAGGTTCCGTGCGTGCCGCTGGCCCAGGCGATCTCGCGCGAGACGGCACTCACGCCGCGCAGGCTTTCGCTGGTGTGCGAGAGCTGAACTTGTGGAGTGGATTGAGCGAATGCGGCGGCGGCGAGTAGTAGTACCAGCGAGCGCATGAGGAATTGTCGCAGAATCGCAGTACCCAGTGCCTGGTAGCCAGTACTCCGAAAACACACTTAACTATTCACCCCTGCGCTCCTGGCTATGGCGATCTTGACTGCAGGCATTGCGCGGGCAGGAGTGCCCGCGCCACATGACCGCGGTCACTTCGCGGTGAAGTCCGCGAAGGAGGCGGTCTTGCCGACGTAGATGCGCAAGGTGCAACGCGCGCCGACGTGGGCGAAAGCGACCTCGAGCGTTTCGCTGGCCTGGGAGACCTGATCGGTTTCCATCGTCGTGCGCGCGATGTCCTGCTTCTCATCGTAGGCCGCGCCCGGAGTCACGTTCTTGTTGACCACCAGCGTCCAGTGATCGCGCGCAGGAATGGGATAGACAGTGTAAGCGCCGATGGGAATCGTGGAGCTGCCGAGGGTGAGCTGCGCTTCCGTGAATAGAGTCATCGGAGCGCCGCCTGGACTCCAAGGTTTGCCGTTGACGATCTTTTCTTTGGTGGTTACTGGGTTGTAGCGGATATAAACCTGACGTCCGTCTTCAAGATTGCACGTGGTGGTGGAACTTGGAGGATTGCCGGCCTGCGCGAACAGCCAAGGATTCCACAATAACGATATGAGAACAGCTCTCCAGACGATAGGGGCGGACATAGTTGGAAAGCCTCCGCGGGAAAGTGTAGCGCCGGAAGGGGTTTGAGGGGAAGCGTTTTAGTGGCGGGGCTGGATGTGTGGGCGGGAGGAGTCCCGTTCGGTGCTGGTCTTCGGTGACGTTTTCGGGAGACGGGGCGGTTGTTATCGTCCATGTGCAGGTACTGGTGCGTCAGGTACCGGGCAAGGACGGATCAATCGAGGTCACCAATGGGGAAAGCGAAACTGAGAATTCTTTATGGCGAAGTGGACGGGGAAACTTTGAAGGCGCAGGCTGCGGGGATGGAGAAAGCCGGACACACAGTGCAGCAAGCCGTGGGGCGCAGAGGCGTGGAAGAGGCCATCAAGAAGAGCGCGTTTGACCTGGTCGTGCTGGGAGCGACGCTTAGCCGGAATGACCGGCATCATCTTCCGTACGTGGTGAAGAGAGCGAGCGCCGAGACGAGCGTGCTGGTGATGCACGCGGATGGAAGCCGGCATCCTTATGTGGACGCGTGCACCGATACCGGCGCAAGCCTGGAGACGGTGCTGACCCGAATCGAAGGGATGAAGATTGCGGGGATGATGCCGGCAGTGGCAGCGGCGGGAGCAGGAAAGTAGTCAGTTGCCAGTTGTCAGTTTCAGGGCGGCCTCTGCGGCCGCCCTTTCCGTTTTGACGCCCTGTCTTGACGATCCGGGAACCAGCGGAGATACGAATCAAGTTTGGCAACGGTGGGACTGCAGGCAATTTCTCCTGCGATCCGAGCGCCCAAAGCGGGGCTTGCCCGCGTGAAGTGGGATAGGCGACTAGCGCTTTCGGTGCCCAACGCGATCATTGCATAGCGCTGTTCGCGCGGGTGCTCCATCGTTCCACCCCGGGCGAGGCGCTTCAGGGGCAGGTGAGTTTGGCGTAACCAGTAACGAAGCAACCGGTTCCGCAAGGCCCGATCGTGAGGCAGTTTGTCATATCGGAACCGAACACGCTGTATTCGCCGGAGGCACCCGCCCCGCACTGAGCCAATCCGCTGTTGGTGATCGAGACTGCGGTCGTGGGGTTGCCCTGCTGACAGACCCCCCAAACCTGCGCTTTCATTAGACCAGGCGACGGCGCCGTCTGGAAGGTCCCGATGGCAATGAACTGAATTTGGCCATCCGGATAATCCTTCGCGTCGGCGAGTGCCGGACACAGCGTGACGGACTGAGGCATGCTGTCGTTCGAGGCGGTGGGGGCGGAACTGCAGCTCGGAGCGACATGGGACACCGATGAACCGCAGGCCAGAGTGATCGCAGCAGCAAGAATAAGTAAGAAGCAGGAAAACGGAAGGCTGTATCTCATGGCAGACCTCCTGAGACATAGGAATCCAGGCAAGGAAAGCTGGTTGCCTACGAGATCATTATATTGCCGTTCCCTAGTTGCGGTTACGGAATGGTTCTGGGAGCAGGTTTGGCGGCCGACCTGTAGTCCTTGGGAAAAACGACCAAGCAGCGGCGGATGCCCTCGCCCTCGCTTTCGGTGCGGAGGTCGGCCTCGTCGCGCAAAGCGAGGTGGACGATGCGGCGCTCGCGCGAGGACATGGGACTGAAATAGTAAGGGGTTCCGGTCTTGCGCACTTTCTCGGCGGCGACGGCGGCGGCGGCGCGCAGTTCCTGGATGCGCAAGGAGCGATGATTCTGGCAGTCGAAGCAGACTTTCTCGTGCTCGCCGGAAGGCAGGCGAAGCATTTCGAGGGCGAGGAGTTCGAGTGCGCGGAGGAGTTCTCCGCCACGGTCGAGCAGGAGGGCAGAGTCGGGGCCGGCGAGATCCACGAGGATTTCGGGTTTCTCCCAGTCGCGGTTCTCCGGGAGCGGCGGGTCCACGACGATGCGGTACTTGAGGCGGAGGCCACCATGGGTGACCACGGCCTGGAGGAAGGTGTTGATCTTGTTGGCGGCGGCGATTTTGTCGGGAATGGGCATGAATTAACTCTTGGCTCTTAGCTTTTAGCTCCAAAATCGGGTGCGGTCGGCTTCCGGGCGCGGACCCTTTAATCTTAGACTTCTTTCGCCCCGCTGGGGCTTGCTCGTATTTTTTCAAGTCCCCCCACGGCTTACGCCGGGCGCTGCATTCTTTCACCGCCCCTTCGACTTCACTCAGGGCAGGCTTTCGCGGCTTGAGCCGCCGTGGAGATCGCATGCGCCCAGCGGGCACGTCCCTCAGGGGCTAAAGCCCGAACTCTGTCGGGCCCTGAACGGCACGGCTGAAGCCGTGCCCTACCCAAAACCGATTCAAGAAAAACGCTCTCATCACTCGTCAAAAGCCGCTCAAGCTCCAGCTGGGAGCTGATAGCTACTTGTCCTTCTTCCGCGCGCGTTTTTCCATCATCTCGCGCATTTCGCGGCCGAGTTTGGTGCGATTCATCACCGCTTGCTGAGCGATCGAAATCAGGTTGCTCTCGGCATAGTACAGATTCAGACCGGCTGGAAGCCGGAAGAAGATGAAGCCCATCATGAGGGGCATCATCACATTCATCATTTTCTGCTGGGCCGGGTCCATGCCCGCCTGGGGCGTCATTTTCTGGGCGACCAGCATGCTGACGACCATGAAAATCGGCAACAAGAAAATAGGATCAGCTGCAGACAGATCATGAATCCAGAGCCAGTGAGCGTGGCGCAAATCGAGGGCGATCGCCAGCATTTTATAGTAGGCCCACAGAAACGGGAGCTGGATCAGCATGGGCAGACAGCCGCCCGCAGGATTGACACCCTCTTTTTTGTAGAGGGCGCTGATTTCCTCGTTCATCGCGGCCTTGCGGGGATCGCGCAGGCTGTACTTCTTGTATTTTTCCTGGATCGACTTGATCTGGGGCGCAACGCGCTGCATCTTCAGCATGGACTTCATCTGCGTGACGCGCAGCGGCAGCAAGGCCACCGTGATGATCAGCGTCTGCAAGACGATGGCCCAGCCCCAGTTGGGGACCATGTGATGGTAGGTCCAGCGGAGCCAGACGAAAAGGAATTTGGCGATCACGCCAAAGAAACCGAAATCAACGAGACCATTGAGATCGTTGTCGGCGCCGGAGACACCGGGAACGGGAATCTTCTGCAGGACCTCCAGTTCTTTCGGACCGGCAAAGAGACGCGCGGACGTGGGACCGTGCAGGTTGCCGACGGCGGAGCCGATGACGTCCACGGGTACCGTCTCTTTGGAGTCAGCTTTCTGAGGATCGCGCAAAACGGAAAGTGAGTTGCGCAACGTGATCATGGAGACTGTGGCGGGATCGTCGGGGATGAAGACCGCGGCGAAATACTGGTCGGTGGGGCCAGCCCAATGGAAGGGGCCATCAATGGTTTTTCCGCCGCTGATCTTCTTGACGGCCAGGCGCTCAATGTTTTTGTTGAACTGGTAATCGATGAGACCGGCGGCGTAGAACGCGGGTGTGGTCTGGTCACCGAATCCGGAGGGCCAGGCGGGAAGCGCGGCGACCGGACTGCCTTTGTAGGTCACTGCGGTTTCAACGTTCACCACATAGCTTTGGTCGAAACCAAAAGTTTTGCGGACGACGAGATCCTGATCGGCGTATTCGAAGGTGATGGTGGCCGGCGGGGTAAGGTTGCCTTCCTGCGAAGTGATATAGAGGGCCGAACTCAGCCGGTTGCGCAAGCTTTCGTCATAAGTCCACAGCGAAAGCGGGTATCCGAATTGCGCCGCGGCCTTGGCATTGACGAGATCGAGCGGTCCGTTCTGGGTCTCGTTGTCAAACTTTTTCAGAATCCAGGATTTGACCTGTGCTCCGCGGTTGGTGAAGGTGATGCGGTAGAGATCGTTCTCGATTACGGTGTCGGTTTCACTCGCGGCTTGCTTCGTAACCGTAGAGGCAGGAATGGCGGTTGGCGGGGCGGGCGCGGTAGCAGCCGTGGACGCGGGTTGAGTTTGTGTGGTCGGGGACGGCGGTTGCTGCGCGGGCGGCTGAGGAAAATACTTCTTCAACAGCGGCTGGAACGCCAGCATGATGACGAACGTCACCAGAAAGATGAGGAGCAGGCGGCGCTCGCTGCCGGGTTCGTGTTGTGGATTCTGATATTCGGCCAAAGCTAGCAGTTTCCTCGGAGCGCGCTATGGTGCGGTGCAGTATTCATAGGTCGTTGGTCGTTCGTGGTTGGCCGTTCGCCCTCCAGGACGACGCCGCGATTCTTGAGCACGGGATCGTAGCCGCCCCGGGCAAAGGGATGGCAGCGCAGAAAGCGCGCGAACGCCATCACGCCTCCGCGCAGCACGCCGTAACGCTCAACCGCCTCCATCGCGTATTCCGAGCAGGTGGGAACGTAGCGGCACGCCGGCGGGAGCAGGGGCGATATTGCCCACTTGTAGGCTCGCAGGAGCCCAAGCACGACGAGTTTGGCGAAGTGACGCAAATTTCCTTCAGGACGGCCTGTGCGGTTTCCCTTCTACCTTCTCTTCTATAACTACGAAGGCACGGCTCACTTCGTTCAACACAGCCTCGAAGCCGGCGATCAGCAACGACTTCTTGGGGTTGATGACCACGTCGGCGCCGACTCCCACGGGCGGGCGTGAAAGCCGCACCGCCTCGCGCAAGCGGCGCTTGATGCGGTTGCGCTGAACTGCACCGCCGAGGGCGCGCCCCACGGCGAATCCGATGCGAAGGCCCTGAGCCGTGCGGCGCTTCGCGCTGCCTGCACTTGCTTTCTGCCGCGCCCAATAGAACGCGGTGAAGGAAGCAGAAAAATGGCGCCGGCCCAGTTTGTACACGCGCTCGAAATCAGCGTGGCGCAACAGACGCAGACTGCGCGGAAACGCCGCCTTGCCGCGTTGCGGGTTGACCCCTTGATTCGATGCTCCTTCAGGCACGCCGACATTCACGGTGAATTGCTCTAGGGGCGAGCGCTGGCGAGAGTCTCTTCGGCTCCGCTCAGGGCAGGTCCGCGCCACATCTGATTACTCACGGAAACCTGGTTTTACCGAGACCCGTTTGCGCCCCTTGGCGCGGCGGCGGGATAAAACCTTCTGGCCGCCCTGGGTCTTCATGCGTGTGCGAAACCCGTGCTTCTTGGATCGCTTACGCCGGTTGGGTTGGAATGTACGCTTGGGCATGAAAAGTTAGCTGCTCCTGACTGGTCCGAGTGCTCTTAAGACAAACTATGAGTATAAATCACGGGCGGCGGAAGCGCCAACGACGCGCATCTCGGGTAGTGGCGCACCTTCAGAATCTCGACTGTCCCCCTGCTTCGCGGACTTCGCGTCTCTTCTCTGCGAGCTTTGCCGTCGAAGATCTTAAACCGCAGAGTCCGCCGAGGATTCGCAGAGCACGCGAAGAAGGGATCGGCGAAAATCAAATTGCACCACTACCCTCGTCCTAGGTTTGATGGCTCGGACGGGGCTGTGCGGTCGCGCCGCTAGCAACTTCCGCTAACCGATTGTCCACACACCGTCCTGTTACCGTGCAGCTAGTCAGGGAGTTTAACGTCAGCGATACGTTGACCGTACAGCTTCCTGACGGATTGGGGCCGTACGAGATCCCTCCACCTTCCGTAGCCGTCACCGGAAACTGGACCTGACTGGCCGCGAAGTTGATCTGGGTGGCCACCGAGACATTCGGAGCTCCGTTGATGGTCAGGTTTGAAACGGAGCAATTGGTCGGTGGCATAGAATGACTCTCTTCACGGTTCGCCACAAGATGCCGGAGAGATCAGTTGCACCGAGCGCGCGGCAGTTACCATTGCGGCACTTGACAGCGAGGTGGAAACGAGCGCTGAATAAGCGTTCGCGGAAAAATTCCAGCCGAAGATTTCCACACAACAAAAAAATCTGTGCTAGTATGCCGATCTGGTCCTGCTTTTCAGAATTTTTGTTTGTTTGGACAGCGACGCAAGGCAATAAGAGGCACAATCCGCAGTAAGCTAACGGAAGCTACTTCGTAAAGCGGCAGTTTTTTATAGAACAGGCGCTCTCAAACCAGCCGCCGGGGCGCCACGGCGAGCATTTCAAATTTATGTCAGTCCCAAGCACAACCCTTTCCCCGAATCCGTGGGCGCGCATTCTGGATGCGCTGGAAAAGAAAATCAACCGGCACTCTTACGACACGTGGCTAAAACCGACGCGGTACAGCCATGCCAGCGGAGGAGTACTGTTTGTGCGAGTGCCGACGGTGGAGTTCCGGCACGCCGGCGACAAGTACGCCGACCTGATTCAGGAAGCGATTGACAACCTCGGGCTCGGCTTCAACGATGTGAAATTTGTCACACCGGAAGACGATCCGGCGGCAACAGCCGTGCGGCACGACGGCGGGCTTTCCGCCGCAGCCGCCACGGGCGCGCCGTCGCAGTCCCGTTTTGACTGGGATGGGGCGGCGCAGCTTAATCCTCGCTACACCTTCGACGCATTTGTGATCGGGAGCGGTAACCAGTTCGCGCACGCTGCCTGCCAGGCAGTAGCGGAACGTCCATCGAAAGCCTACAACCCGCTGTTCCTTTATGGCGGAGTGGGGATGGGCAAGACGCACCTGATGCAGGCGATCGGGCACGAGATCAAGCGGCGCATGCCGCATGCGGCCATCTGCTACGTATCGAGCGAAAAGTTTACCAACGACATGATCAACTCGCTGCGCTACGACAAGATGACGAGTTTCCGCGACAAGTTCCGCGGCGTGGACGTGCTGCTGATTGATGACATCCAGTTCCTGGCGCAGAAAGAGCGGACACAGGAAGAGTTCTTTCACACCTTCAATGCGCTGCACGAGTCCATGAAGCAGATCGTGATTGCCAGCGACCGGTCACCCAAGGAACTGGCGGAGATCGAAGACCGACTGCGCAGCCGGTTCGAGTGGGGACTGATTGCGGATATCCAGCCTCCTGACCTGGAGACGAAGGTTGCGATCCTGCAGAAGAAGGCGGAGCAGGAAAAAGTAACCCTGCCGACGGATGTAGCGCTCTATGTGGCGTCGAACATCCGGTCGAACGTGCGGGAACTCGAGGGAGCGCTGATCCGTTTGGTGGCGCACTCGTCGCTGATCGGGGCGGAGATTACCCTGCCCTACGCACAGCAGGTTTTGAAGAATTTTATTGACTCACAGGCGCGCAAGGTCACGATCGAGTCGATCCAGAAGATGGTGGCGGAGCAGTTTGGCCTGCGGTTAGTGGAGATCAAGGCGAAGAACAATTCCCGGGCGATCGTATATCCCCGGCAGATCGCAATGTACCTGGCGAAGCATATGACCGAGGCGTCATTGCCGGAGATTGGGCGACAGTTTGGCGGGAAGCATCATACGACTGTGCTGCACTCGGTGGAGAAGATTGAAGAGGCCCGGAAGAACGACAAGGATTTGAACAGGCTGCTGAACAAATTGACTGAGCAATTAGGTGGATAGATCAGGCATGTTCTGACTTTTCCACTCAGTCGTCCAATCTTCCTTGCGCGGCAGCTGTGAACAGAGTGTGCAAGTTGTGCAAGGGGTGGGAGAAACTGAGCAATCGAGAAAATTATGGTTGCTGGTCCAGAACGTACGAGACTGATTTCGAACATCAGGGATTGGTCGTAAAACCCGTGAAAGCAGACCGGTTGTCTGAGTTTTCCACTTCTCCATAGGGCCTACTGTTACTACTGGTTTTATGGGTTTCAGGTTTGATATAAGGTAAGAATTGAAGTAGCACAGGAAGTTGGCGAGTTATCGGGGAGACGGAGTCTATGCCGGTGGAAGCTGCCGTTGCCGCGGGGACGATGGAAATCACGGTCACAAAGGTTGAACTGCTGCAGGAATTGACTGCAACGCAGGGCGTGGTGGAACGCAAGACGACGATTCCAATCCTTTCCAATTATCTATTTGAGGCGAGTGGAGACCGTTTGTCGCTGACTGCGACCGATCTTGATCTGAGCCTGCGGACGTCGTGCAACGCGAAAGTGAAAAAGGAAGGATCGTGCACGATTCCCGCGCGAAAGCTGCATGACTATGTGAAGCTCCTGCCAGATGCGGATATTACGATCAAGTTGCTCGAGAACCATTGGGTCAGCATTCGCTGCGGGCGGTCGAACACAAAGATGGTGGGGATGGCCAAGGCGAACTTCCCGAGCCTGCCAGTGTTTCCGACAGCAGGAGCAGTAACCATTCCGGCGCAGGGGCTGCGCGGGCTGATTGCGCGTACCGGTTTTGCGATCTCCAGTGAGGAGTCCCGCTATACGTTGAACGGCGCACTGATGCTGCTGAAGCCGGAGTCCATCACCATGGTGGCAACGGATGGACATCGCTTGGCCCACTGTGAGCGGAGCGGGGAAAAGTTTGAAGGCGTCTCAGGCGAGATGAAGACGCTGGTGCCGAAGAAGGCGATGGATGAGCTCAAGTCGCTGCTTGATGCGACGGATGCGGAGACCGTAGAGTTCGCCAAGGATGAGTCCACGTTATTCTTCCGCATAGGATCGCGGTTGCTGACATCGCGGCAACTGACTGGGCAATTTCCGAATTACGAAGCTGTTCTGCCGAAAGACAATAACAAGATTGTTCCTTTGAATTCGGACGAGTTGAATGCCGCCATTCTGCGTGTGGCGCAGTTTGCCGATGAGCGCTCGCGCGCGGTGCGGCTGCGGCTGGAAAAGGGTGAAGTCAAGATTTCAGCATCGTCCACAGAAGCGGGCGAGTCGGAAGATACTCTCGAAGCCGCATACACGGGCGAACCCCTGACCATCGGCTTCAATGCCGCCTATCTGGTGGAGTTCCTCAAGGCCGCGGGAAGTGCCGAGGTACGGCTTGAGTTAAAGGATTCGCAGTCCGCGGGCCAGCTGCGTCCGGCCGAAGGCGATGACTATAAGTATCGGTATATCGTGATGCCGATGCGGATCTGACCCATCCTGTAAAACCCCTTCGGGATCTTCACCAGTCTTCACGAGCCCAAGAGTTCACCTCCTTCAGGCGGCTCTATCCAGGAGCAGTGTACCGGCTTGAACAAATCCATGTGACTGGGCGCACAGCGCCCGAGTACACCGTCCTGTTAAACCTAAGCATTCCTCAGGGGAGGCTTATGACAATGCCCCGTTTCTTTGCCCTACTGTCTGCAGTCCTTATCCTTCTGACAGTGTTCATCGGATGTTCGAGCACAACGAACCAACCCACAAGCAAGCCAGAGGGAGCGGCGCCGGCCCCAGTCAAGGAGCCGACGCTTTACACGGCCAAGCAGTGCTTCAGCAGCATGGTGAACCTGGCGCAGCGCTGGGATCCGGGCGCGCTGCCGTTTCACATGGAATCAGAGATCAACGCGGAAGCCACCGGCCAGGACGGAAAGGCAACGGTGTGGCGCGGGTTCTTTGCGTCGCGGACGCGGGGAACGATGAAGACGTTTGCGTGCTCCGGCAGCTATCTGCCTTCATCTCCCGCGCGTGGCTTCACCGATGCTCCGGAGGCGCCCTATGCTGCGAACGTCCCGGCGCTTATGTTTGACCCGACTCTTTTCCTGATCGACTCGGACAAGGCGTTTGCCGCGTCGCTCGACCATGGCGGCTCGGCTTTGATCAAGAAAGATCCGAAACAGCCCATCATCTACTCGCTGGACTGGGACCCGAAGAAGAAAGACGTCCAGTGGCTGGTGATCTATGGCAAGAGCGGGGCGGACCGGCAGGGGTTGTGCGTGGTTAACGCGAGGACGGGGGCATTCATCAGCGCCAGCAAGTAGCGCGGAGTCACGGCAGTACCTGGTCTCCAGCACGCGGCTCAGTTATCCCAAAAGCCCTTGCGGGGCTTGACCTCGCTGCCGCGGTGGCTTACATTGGCGGGCAATTCAGTTAGGGAGGAGTGCGGCTATGTTGGGTGGATTTAAGAAATTCATTCTGCGCGGAAATGTGGTGGATATGGCGGTGGGCGTGGTGATTGGCGCCGCGTTTGGAGGCGTGGTGTCGGCGCTGACCAAAGACCTGTTGACGCCGCTAATCGCGGCGGTGGTAGGCAAGCCGGATTTTTCCGCGATCCATTTTACGATTCACGGGGCGCCGTTCCCGGTGGGCGACTTCATCAATGCCTGCGTGTCGTTTCTGCTGATTGCGGCGGCGATTTACTTCTTTGTAGTGACACCCGTCAACGCGCTGGTGGCGCGCATGCGGAAAGATCCTGCGCCGGCCGATCCGACGACGAAGAAGTGTCCGGAATGCCTGAGCGAGATTCCCATTGACGCGCGGCGGTGCGCGCACTGCGCGCAGCCCCAGGTGGGCAGGGCGGCGTGAGGATTCCCGCGGCTCGCAATGCACGGTTTCTTTTGGTAATTACCCTCGCGACGCTTTACTGGAGGGGGCTGGTGATCGCTCAGCCGCTAAGCCAGGCAAGCCCGCCTGCCTCCTCCCAACAGCAGGCGGCGGAGGCCGTGCCCGAGCGCGTGCAAGTATTGTCGGGAGTAATGGGCGGCCTGCTGATCAAGAGGGTGAATCCAAAGTATCCTCAAAAGGCGCGCCAGAACTATATCCAGGGAACGGTAGTTCTGACCGCAAAAATCAGCAAGCAAGGAGACATCACCGACCTGGAGCTGGTTTCCGGCGATCCACTGCTGGCGAAGGCGGCGATTGCCGCGGTGAAGCAGTGGAAATACAGACCCTATCTTCTGCAAGGGAAGCCGGTCGAGGTTGAGACTAGAGTTCAGGTCAACTTTACGCTCTCTGGCGGCTAGACGGCCGCGATCTCGCGTAAGATTGCGGTATGTGTCCTGGCAGTCTCCGGCTCTTCTGTATAGCTCTCGTGGTGCTGGCTGCGTACCGAGTGCCGGCATATCCTCAGTCTTCAGCCTCTTCCAGTTCCAGATCTTCCCATCCGTCACGGAATGCGCAGGGTACATCGCGTCCGGACTCCGCAATTGACCCTGGCTCGGTGAGCAATGGTGTCTATCGCAATAAGAGTCTGGGATTCTCGTGCAAGATTCCCGAGGGGTGGGTGCTGCGGACGGAAGAGATGAACGCCGCGGAGGAGACTGAGCCCGCGGCTGCTGAAAGAAACAACGACGCGCAACCAGCAAGGTCTGGAACGGCGGCGCCGCCTGAAGCGAGTCGAGCCGCGCTCGACCGGACAGCCGAGGGCGGCTGTCCCCACACTGGGTGCGGGAGGGTGCTGTTGGCGGCGCTTTCCCGCCCGCCGGAGGCGCACGGGGAAGAGGTGAACGCGTCGATCGTGATTGCCGCGGAGAGTGCGGCAGCCTATCCGGGATTGAAAGAAGCCGGGCAATACTTCGAGCCGCTGACCGAGGTGGCTAAGGCACAGGGGTTCACGGTGGATGAGGAGCCGTATGAACTCGCGATCGGCACGAAGACGCTGGTGCGCGGTGACTTTCACAAGGACGTGGGAACGCGCGTGATGCGGCAGTCCACGCTCGCCATGTTGGCGCACGGGTATGCGGTGTCATTTACGGTGATTGGCGGCACGTGGGACGAAGTGGAAGATCTGATTGATGGGCTGGAATTTGCGGCGGGCGGGAAAGCTCCGACAAGATGAGAGGTGGAAATCCCTCGCAAGGTCGGCGGGTGGTGCAGAGGAACGCGAGGTCCTTCGACTGCGAAATACTTCGCGCGCGGCGCGAAGTATTTCTTCGCTCAGGATGACAGGGTTTAATGGGCCGGCGGTCAGTCGAGCGGTTCGGGGTGGAGGCTGAGGTCTTTTTCGCCGGAGGCTTTTTGCTCGGCGTATTTTTTCATCCAGGCTTCCCAGCTCTTGCCCGCGGCGGTGTCGCGTCCGGTGAAGGCGAGGGCGGCGATATCGGCGTAGGAGATGGGAACCTTCTCGTTTGAGTTTTTTGGGTAAAGGCGGACGACGGAGTCTTTCAACGTCGCCGCCGAGCGGCGGTCGAACAGATAGCCTTCGATCTTCGATCCGTCTTTGCGAGTGATGGTCACGTCGCCGCGATAGTCAAAAGCTTTTTCGAGCGCGCGGCGCAGTTCTTCCTCGCTAGCCAGCGCGGGGATCCAGCCTTCGAGTTGCTCGCGCGCGGCGCCAGGTGCGACTTCGAGGGCGTCGGGGTTGGGGCTGGCGTGGGGTGGAGTCGCCTGCGGCGAAGAGTGATCGATGTGGCCGGCTGCTTTGCCTGTCATAAGTGGTTCAAGGTCAAAATCTTCAACGCAGAGTGCGCAGAGGAAGTGGAGGATGCTGGTCCTTCACGCTCCGGGTCTCCGTTTCCGGGTAGTTCGTAGGAATCCTCGATCTCCTTGCCAGCCGGGTCACGTAAGTTTAAGCGCGCGTTTCCTGCAGCGAATCACTCGGCGTCGCGATCTGCACCAGCGGATGAACCGGCGCCTGCGGCTCTTCGAGCAAGCGCAACGCCTCTTCATCGTGGTAGCGCGTGAAGAGCGTGGCCTTCACCGTGGCAAGGAACCCGCCAAGCGAGCTGAACGTCGCGTTCACCGCCGAAGCTTCATAGCCGCTGTGCACCATGCAATTCGCGCACGCCGGATTGCCCGATTCGGTGCCGTAATTGCTCCATTCCGTGGTGGCCAGCAACTCGGCGAAAGTTTCGGCGTAGCCATCCTGCAGCAGGTAGCACGGCTTCTGCCATCCGAAAACGTTGTAGGTGGGCATGCCCCAAGGCGTGCAAGGATAAGTCTTCTTGCCCATCAGGAATTCCAGGAAGAGTGGAGACAGATTGAACCGCCAGTTCTTCTTCCGGTTGGACAAGATCGCGCGAAACATGCGGCGGGTGCGGGCGCGGCCGAGGAAGTGCTTCTGGTCCGGGGCCTTGTCGTAGGAGTAGCCGGGCGAGAGCATCATGCCCTCGACGCCCAGTTCCATCATTTCGTCGAAGAAGGCGCGAACGGATTTCGGATTGGCGCCGTCGAACAGAGTCGTATTGGTCGTGACGCGGAAGCCGCGCCGCAGAGCCTCTTTCACGGCGTCAACCGCGATGTCATATCCGCCTTCGCGGCAAACGGCAAGGTCGTGCTCTTCCCGCTGGCCATCGAGGTGGATGCTGAAGGTCAGGTATTTGCTGGGCTGGAAGAGATGAATCTTTTCTTGCAACAGCAGGGCGTTGGTGCAGAGATAGATATATTTCCTGCGGGCGACCAGGCCCGCGATGATCTCGCCGATCTGGGGATGCATCAGGGGCTCGCCGCCCGGGATGGAGACCATCGGCGCGCCGCATTCGTCAACGGCGCGGAAGCATTCTTCCGGGGAAAGGTCCTTTTTCAGGATGTGGGCGGGATACTGGATCTTGCCGCATCCGGCGCAGGCCAGATTGCAGCGGAACAGGGGCTCGAGCATGAGCACAAGCGGATACTGCTTGCGCCCCGCGAGCTTCTGGCGAAGGACATAGCTCGCCACAGTCCACATTTGTGATACAGGAACTGGCATGAATGGTCAGTAACCCCTAGAGTGATTTTATCAGGGTCGCCGACAGTCCGTCTCAGGAATACCTGGCTTATGGGAGGACCGGCCGGGATCCAAATCGACAAGCCGGAACCGGCCGCCTACAATCTGGTCTAGAATCTGGTTATGGGCAGCCTTGGCCAACAAGCACCGGTGGTTGAGGAAAGCGACTCCAGCCGTGTGATCATCGTGATCGCGGTGGTGGGAGTGATTGCGGTCATGCTGGGGATTGCGTTTCTGCTGCGCGAGCAGCCCAAGGCGCCGAAAACGATTTCACCATACGCGGCCAGCCTGAAGCTGTCCGATTTCAAGATGAGCGCAGCGGAGAACTTCATCGGGGCGACGGTCAGCTATGTGGATGGCAAGATCACAAACTCCAGCGACAAGACTGTGACGCATGTCGTGGTGGAGGTTGTGTTCAAAGATGAGATCGGGCAGCTGGCGCAGCGGGAAGAAGTGCCGCTGCGGGTGCTGCGGGACACTGGTCCGTACAGCGAAGCCGTCGATCTCAGCGTGATGCCGCTCGCCCCCGGCCAGACGCAACCGTTCCGTTTGACCTTCGACCGGATCTCGGCGCAGTGGAACCGGCAGTCTCCGGAGATACGGGTAACGGAAGCTTCCGTCAAGTGATTTCAGCCTGCAGATTTCAGATTGCAGATTGAAAACCGCACACGCTGCAGCCGTTCATGGATTGATTTGAAATTCTTCTTCTGTCGTCGCAGTATTTATCGCGCCACAGCAAATCTGAAATCTAGAATCTGCAATCTGAAATCGCAACCCGCCTCCGCTACAATGGCCTCGTGGCGGACACAAAACCATTCCGCTTGACGGAGTCGGTGAAAGCGGCGGGTTGAGCGTCCAAGCTGAGTCCGGCGGCGCTGGACAAGGTGCTTGGGAAATTAGCCCGGCAGCATGATCCGAACGTTCTGGTCGGCTTCGATCACGCCGACGACGCGGGAGTGTATCAAATCGCGCCCGATCAGGCGCTGGTGCAGACGGTGGATTTCTTTACGCCCATCGTGGACGATCCGTATACGTTTGGGCAGATCGCGGCGACCAATGCGCTGAGCGATGTTTATGCGATGGGTGGGAGGCCGCTCACTTCGCTGGCGCTGGTGTGCTTTCCCGATAAAGCCGATCTGGAGATTCTAGAGCGCATTCTGGCCGGCGGATTATCGAAGATGATCGAAGCGGGATGCACGGTGATTGGCGGACACAGCATCCGGGATGAAGAAACCAAGTTCGGATATTCGGTGACGGGAGTCGTTCATCCCAGGAAGGTTCTGGCGAATGCGGGAGCCAAACCTGGAGACGCGCTGCTGCTCACCAAGGCGCTTGGCACGGGCGTGATTTCGACTGCGATCAAGAAGGGCAAGGCAGAGCCGGCGTGGATTGATGCTGCGGTGCGGTCGATGACCACGCTGAACAAGCGGGCGGCCGAGGTGATCAGTGACGGCAGTTTTCGCGTGGACGCGATGACCGATGTAACCGGCTTCGGCTTGATCGGGCACGCGCGGGAGATGGCTTTAGCGTCTGACGTGGCGCTCAGATTCTATGCGGGGCGGATTCCGTTGCTGGAGGGCGCGCTCGAGTGCGTTCACGCCGGTCACGTGCCGGGCGGCCTGAAGAACAACCGCGATTTTGCCGAGTGCCTGGTGGAGTATGACGAAGGCGTTCCCGACGATGTGCGGGCGCTATTGTTCGATCCGCAGACGGCCGGAGGGCTGCTGATTTCGACGCCGAATGGCCAGGGTCTCGCGAGGGCTCTCAATGATGCTGGAGTCGTGACGGTGCAGATTGGAGAGGTCCTGGCCCGCACCAAGCCCCTGATCACGGTCAAACTCTGACCGCTGGTCCAATTCTCTACTTGTGTTCTAGCGGGCGTTGAGCAGCTCCCAGATGTGCGCCAAGTGATGATCATCGTGTTCGGCGACAAAATACAGATGATCCACGAGCCGCATCGGCGTCTTCAGACGCGGGTGAGGAATCGAGCGGGCAAATAGGGATGCGTCGAGTTCGCCCACTCGCTGCAGCAGTTTCCCTCTTGCAGCACGGAACTCCGTCAGAATCTCTTCCAGCGGGCGCGCGTTGTGGTTCGCTTCGTCGGTTTTTCGATTCCTCAGGTCTGTCGCGGTGAGCTGGTCGCTTTCCGCCACATAATCGCCCACGCGCGCCAGCCACAGCGGCTCGAGGTCGAGCATGTGACCAGCGTGTTCCTGAGCGGACCACTTTCCGTCCGGCTTCCTGATCAGGACTCTGTGAAGATGGCCGCGAAGCGTCTCCTCGAGTCTGGCCGGAGTACCGCGCAGACGGGCGCACAGGTTCGGATGCAATTCCAGTGGGAATGAGAAGTCGAACTTGCGGTCAAACCAGACTGGCACCTGACTCATAGATTCCGCCGATTAGGGACAACTCCAACAGACGAATGATGCGCGGCTGTATCCAAATGACTCACGAATTCCTGCTATCGCAGGCTGGGGTTGGCGCATCTCTTACAATGACAAGCGACGTACGGTACGTGAGGATATCCTGATTCTGTCTTTGTGTAAGGAGCCATCATGCAAATTCGTGAGCTTGGACGCAGCGGTCTCAAAGTTTCGGCCCAGGGTCTGGGCTGTATGGGGATGTCGGAGTTTTACAGCGGATTCGATGACAACGAATCGACGGCGACGATTCACCGCGCGCTGGAGCTGGGCATCACCTTTCTCGATACGGCAGATGTTTACGGGCCGCACAAGAACGAAGAGCTCGTCGGCAGGGCGATCAAAGGCAAGCGCGACCAGATCGTGCTGGCCACGAAGTTCGGCATCGTGCGCGACCCGAAGAATCCGAATGTGCGCGGAGTCAGCGGCAAGGCTGACTATGTGCGGCAATCGTGCGAGGCCAGCCTGCGGCGGCTGGGAGTGGAGACGATTGATCTTTACTATCAGCACCGGGTTGATCCGAACACGCCGATTGAAGAGACGGTTGGAGCGATGGCCGAGCTTGTGAAGGCGGGTAAGGTGCGGTATCTGGGGCTTTCCGAGGCATCGCCCGGGACGCTGCGACGCGCGGCGAAAGTCCATCCCATTGCGGCGCTGCAGACGGAATATTCGTTGTGGACACGTGATCCTGAGCGCGAGATTCTTGCGACTTGCCGCGAGCTGGGGATCGGGTTCGTGGCTTACAGTCCGCTCGGGCGCGGATTTCTGACGGGCCAGTTTCGGCGGTTCGACGATCTGCCTGCGGACGATTACCGGCGGCAGTCGCCGCGGTTTCAGGGCGAGAATTTTCAGAAGAATCTCGATCTGGTGCGGCGGGTCGAGGAGCTGGCTCGCGAGAAGGGATGCACGGCTTCGCAGCTGGCGCTGGCGTGGGTGATGGCCCAGGGCAACGACATTGTTCCGATTCCGGGGACGAAGCGGCGGAAATATCTGGAAGAAAATGTTGGGGCGAGTGCAGTCGAGTTAACGGAAAAGGATCTGCGGCGGATCAATGAAGTGTTTCCGCCGGAGGCCGCGGCGGGGGCAAGGTATCCGGAGCACATGATGGTGCTGGTGAACGGGTGAGGGGTTGCGGCAACACGAGCGGCCTGAAGGCCGCCGTATCGTTTCAAGCGTCCCTACGGGACGCGGTTCTTCTAATCCTCAGTTCCCGCCAGTGAACTGGCGGGCTATTGTCAGGCGTCCCTCCGGGGCGCTCGCGACGATGAGACTCTTTCGCCCCTTCGGGGCTTGCTCATCTTTGCATGTCCACCCACGGCTTGCGCCGTGGGCTGCGTTCTTGCGCCGCTTCGCGGCTGGGCGCCCGTGCCGTCAGCTTACTTCTCTGCAGGCAGCTTCTGCAGCATGTCAATGCAGTTCGGGGCGGGCAGGAGTGCCCGCCCCACATGGGCGGTTACTGAATCAGCGTGCCTCCGTTGCCGTTGGGCTCTTCTTCGGGGGCGATGACGACGGCGGCGGCGACGCGGTCGCCGGGCTCCATTTGCAGGAGGCGGACGCCCTGGGCGACGCGGCCGGTCTCGCGGATGGTGGCGGAATCCATGCGGATGATCTTGCCGTAGTGGCTGATCAGCATGACCTGTGAGTTCTCGTCCACCTGCGCGATGCCGACGACCTTGCCGGTGCGCGCGGTGGTCTTGACGTTCCATACGCCTTTGCCGCCGCGGTTGGTGAGGCGGTAGGAGTCGGCGGGCGTGCGCTTGCCGAATCCATTTTCGGTGACGGAGAGAATGAGTGAGCCTTTGACGGCTACGTCGATGGGCTCCGCAGCCTCGGGGGCTGAAGGCGCTGCTTGCTGATCGGCCGTCGCGGGCCGCTCTTCAACAGAACTGCCTGCAGCTTCCGCGGCTTGCGCAGGAGACCCGCCCGCGGCCTCACCACCTGCCGCCGCTGGCTTCGTCGTGGTGGCCATGCCGACGACGTAGTCTTTTTCCTCCAAATCGATGCCCCAGACTCCGTAAGCGGCGCGGCCCATGGGGCGGACGTGGCTTTCATCGAAGCGGACGGCCAAGCCTTCATGGGACGCGAGGAAGACGATCTGATTACCGTCGGTGACGCGGGCAGCGACCAGTTCGTCGTCCTTCTCGATGTTGATGGCGTTGATGCCGTTGGAACGCACGTGCATGAACTCGCGCAGTGCGGATTTCTTCACCAGGCCATTGCGGGTGGCAAAGAAGATGTACTTGTTCTCTTCTTCCAGGTTGCGCACGGCGACCATGGTCCTCACGGTTTCACCTGGCTGGAGTCCGACCAGATTGCCGATATGCTTGCCCTTGCCGGCGGCGCTGACGTCGGGAATCTCGTACACCTTGAGCCAGTACACGCGGCCGGTGTTGGTGAAGATGAGAATGTAGGCGTGGGTGGACGCGAGGAAGAGATGCTCGACGAAATCTTCGTCGCGCGTCTTCATGCCGGTGCGGCCCGTGCCTCCGCGGCGCTGCATGCGGTAGGTCGAGATCGGGGTACGCTTGAGATAGCCGGAGTGGCTGACGGTAACGGCGACCTGCTCGTCGGCGATGAGATCTTCGAGGACGATTTCGGCGGCTTCGTCTTCGATGCGGGTGCGGCGCTCGTCGCCGTATAACTTCTTAACTTCTTCCAACTCTTTGATGATGACGGCGCGCAGCTTTTTCTCGGAGGCGAGGATGGATTCGTAGTCGGCGATGTGCTCGCGGACATCCTTCAACTCGTTCGAGATTTCATCGATGGAAAGCTTGGTCAGGCGATGCAATTGCAGTTCGAGGATGGCATCCGCCTGCCTGGCCGTGAAGGGTTTTTCGGGATCGAGCCGGGGAGCGCGGCCGGTGGTGTTGATGTCAATCTTCTTGCCGCCAAAATAGAGCACCAGGTTCTCGCGGGCATCGGCGCGGTTGGCGCTGCCGCGAATGATGGTGATCACGTTATCGAGGTGATCGAGCGCGGTGAGATAGCCTTCGAGAATGTGTTCGCGGTCCTGCGCTTTGGCGAGCAGGTAAGCAGTGCGGCGGCGCACGACGTCCACGCGGTGCTCGATGAAATACTTAATGGCCTGGATCAGGCCCATTTCGCGGGGCTGTCCGTTGACCACCGCGAGCAGGATCATGGAGAAACTTTCCTGCATCTGGGTGTGCTTGAAGAGCTGGTTCAGGACGATTTGAGGCTCGGCGCCGCGCTTGAGCTCGACCACGATGCGCATGCCGTCGCGATCGCTTTCGTCGCGGATGTCGGAGATGTCTTCGATGTCCTTATCGTTGACCAGTTGCGCGATGCGCTCGACCAGCTTGGCTTTGTTCACCTGGTAAGGAATTTCGGTGACGATGATGGCCTGGCGTTCCTTGGTGATGTTCTCGATCGCGGCGTCGGCGCGCATCATGAAACGGCCGCGGCCGGTGCGGTAGGCCTCAAAGATTCCGGCGCGCCCGTGGATAATGCCGGCGGTCGGGAAATCGGGGCCTTGCACGAATTTCAGAACCTCGGCGAGTTGCGCGTTGGGATTGTTGATAACGGTGATCGTGGCGTCGACGATTTCGGTCAGATTGTGCGGAGGAATCTTTGTGGCCATGCCGACGGCGATGCCGTCGGAGCCATTGATCAGGAGATTGGGAATGCGCGCGGGAAGGACGTCAGGCTCGACCTCGCTGCCGTCGTAGTTGTCGTGGAAGTCGACCGTCTCTTTATCGAGATCCTCCAGGAGCGCGGTCGAAACCTGAGCCAGCTTGGCTTCGGTATAACGGTCGGCGGCGGGCGGGTCTCCATCAATGGAGCCGAAGTTGCCCTGACCGAAGATGAGCGGATAGCGCATGGACCAATCCTGCGCGAGGCGGACCAGAGCGTCGTAGACGGCGAGGTTGCCGTGGGGATGGTACTTACCCATGACCTCGCCGACGATGCGGGCGCATTTGCGCGTGGCCTTGTTGGGCTGAAGGCCCATCTGCTGCATGGTGTAGAGAATGCGGCGATGAACGGGCTTCAAGCCGTCGCGGACGTCGGGCAGCGCGCGGCCGATGATCACCGACATGGAGTAGTCGAGATACGACCGCCGCATCTCCTCTTCAATGTTGACGGGTTGGATGTTCAACGCACCGGGGCTACCGTCGCCGCCGGGCGGAGGAGTGAGAGGAAGTTCGGGGTTCTGATCGTCTGCCATGTTCGCTCTTAGCCTTTAGCTGTTGGTTCTTGGCCTCAGTTTTCCAGCGCCAAATCAGCGCCTTTCATGCCCTGCCAGGAATCTCGTAACTGATTGTTTCTACAGGATGTTATGTGCCTTGGGAGCTGAGCATATTATAGCACGGCGAGGGGCAGAATAGGGGGGTGGGTGTTGACCGGGTTGAGGCGGCCCGCACCCTCTCATGGCGAGGTTATATTTGTGAAAAAAGAAATGAGTGACTGGTGAGGGAGACGTTGCGAGCAACGTCTCTACGGTCTGATCTACGGTCTGACGATCACTTCGTTGGGGGAAGAGGGAAGCTGGAAGCGTACGCCGCGGGACTGATTGGACTTGATGGTCGCGGGCAGGTTCAGCGAGGAGAGTTCGATCTTCCTGTTCCATGATCCGTCAGTGTAAAGATTGGCGCCAGCATAGAGGACGCCATCGGCGATGGTGTAGTCCGATACTTCCTCGCGGTGACCATCGCGAAAAATGAGAGTCGCAGGAATTAATTCCTGAGTCCTGACTTCGGAACTTGCAGGCACGGGCAAATTCGCCGGCCGACGGGACGGAGTCGATCCCTGGTTCATCACTTCGGCTCCCGAATCTTCTTCGCCGCTGATGCGAACGTAGCGGTCGCCGCGCAGTTCGATCACAAGCGGTTGTGCCGGCGATGGGGGATAGCCGGGAGTGAAATCTGCCGATGGCGGAGGCGGAGCTTGCAGGATAATGACGGGCGGCACGGCGGCCACCGGATATCCAGAGCTGTAGAGATCATCGTAGAAGAATGGGTTGGAGGAATATCCGAGCGGATAGAAGGCGGGATGATGATACGGAAAGCCGGCGAAACCGCGTCCAGTGACGAAACCGTTCGCACGCGAGACTGGGTGCGGCGGAGCGAAGTGCGGCGCCGCGAGCGTCATTCTCTGAGCGCTCAAGCACGACGGGACAGCCGCGAGCAGAGCGATGAGAAACAGAACGATTAGCACCAGCCTGCGCATGGTTAGTTCGCCTGCACGGGGGCTGGGAGTTGGAAGATCACGCCGCGATCATCATTCTGCTTGCGGGTCGCTTCGAGATCGAGGTCGGCCAGAGCGATTTTGCGGGGGCGTCCGGGGGTCAGGTCGAACAGAATAGCGCCCACGATGGCGTAGTTTCCGACTTCCAGTTTGTGACCATCCTTGAAGACGAGAAGCGTTGGCGCCTGCGGCTCTGGAGCGGGCGCATCGTCGTCGGCTTGCTGAGCGGCGTGGGGCCGGGGAACGTTTCGCACGGGAGGTACATAGGAATCAGCGCCCGATCCACGGCGGTCGAAAACGGTGGGGCCACCCTGGTAGTTGGGATCGTTGTCATCGGCGTCGGAGTCATCGTCAGTGTCGCCGATGTCTACCGCGTATGGAATAGGGAGAGCGTACAGCGCGGGAGGAGCGTACTCCACATAGTGATGCCGGCGATGATGCTCGTGGTCGCGCCCCGCGATCGAGCCGGAGACGTTGGCAACATGGCCATATCCATTGGGTCCCAGCGAGGTGACGCTGGCGCGCGGGCCATTGACGGCGTGGCCACCGAATCCCGGGGAAGTCACCGAAGTGGGCGCGCCGTTGACCTGCGCGGAAGCGCTCGAGGCAAGAATTACGGACAGCGCAAGCAGGCTGAAAAGCGCCACCGAAGCCGGAACTGAACGCCGCACGCCAACATGATACTCCAACGTGGAAGTCATGGCGCACCTGAAGGAAGAACGTGCGTAGTTCATTAGATTGCAAGCGAGGCTGGCCGGATGCCCAGAATGGGGCGGGGGCACGCGAATGAGGAGGGATTGGATGTTATTGAAAAGACTGGTTCAGCTTTGTTTTTTTTCTTCTCTTCCCACGGCTTTAGAGTGTGCCAGAGAACTACTCTTTCGCCCGGCTGGGGCTCGCTATTCTCCCACTTCCTCACCCACGGCTTACGCCGTGGGTTGCGTTCTTACGCCGCTTCGCGGCTGAGACCTGGAGCTCACGCGACTGCGTAGTCGAAACTCTGGTTCTCACGCGCACTCTTTCAGCCTCGCCATCGGGCCGACAGGACGTTGGCGCTACTTCAGCGAGCGCGGGGCTATAATTTTGCTGGCTGGGCGGGCAGCGTCCGACCTATGAGATCCGCAGTCCGATTTGCGATGCTGGCGTTGGTGCTGGTGATCGTGGCGATGGTGTCGGCGCTCACGGCGATGAGGTTTGCTATTCACGGGCAGGAGGTGGCCGTGCCTCCGCTCGTGGGTCTGGCGCCGGCGGAAGCGGAACGGGCGGTCGGGGGACTGGGCCTGCAGATGGCGATTGAGCGGCAGTACTACAGTCCGCAGATTCCTGAAGGAAGAATCATGTCGCAACTGCCGCTGCCGGGGACGAAGGTGCGGCGCGGCTGGCAGGTGCGCGTGGCGCAGAGTCTGGGGCCAACGCGGGTAGCGATTCCGGATGTGACCGGGCAAAGCGAGCACGCGGCAGAGTTGAACATCCGTCGCCGCGGGCTGGATGTGGCTGAACTGGCGGAGATGCAGGCTCCGGGATTACCGGCAGATCAAGTGATCGCACAGAGTCCTCCGGCGAACGCGGCGCAGGTGCTGGCGCCGAAGATCAGCTTGCTGGTGACGGTCGCGGCCGAGCCGCAGACATTCGTGATGCCGAGCTTTGTGGGACAAACGTTGGGCAGCGCGAATCGAACGCTGCAGGATGAGGGCTTCAAGCTGGGGAATGTGAGCGTGGCGGCGCCGGTGGTCCCGGCCGACGCGGCGAATCCGTCTACCAGTGAAGCGGAGGCTTCGGCTACGCCACCACCAATTACGGCACCAACAACTACATTGCCCACTACACCAGCGCAACCTACGCCAGCGAGCATTATTGTGTCGCAGGCGCCGGCGGCGGGGCAGAAAATTGTGGCCGGGACTACGGTGAGTTTTGAAGTGCGGTGAAAACCGCTTGCCACGGATTTGCACGGATCAGCACGGATAAGAATTGAAAGAAATTTCTTAAGCTCTTTCCAGCACGGCGGCGAAGAAGCCGTCGCAGGGATGAATGCCCGGGATGGTGCGGAGATAGGGACCGCGCGTCAGTGACGTCGGGTCGGGCCAGGTGAGTTCGCCGGAGGCTTGCAGGCGGCGAAGCTCGGCGCGGCAGTCGAGCAGGCGAAACGAATTGTTGCCAGCCAATACCTGCTCGATGATGTCTTCGTTCTCTTCTTTTTCCAGTGAACACGTGGAGTAGACAAGGCGTCCGCCGGGAGCGACCTGGGCGAGGGCGGAGCGGAGGATTGCGCTCTGGCGTGCCTGCAGCCCGGCGAGGTCGGTGGGCCGGAGGCGCCACTTGATCTCGGGATTGCGGGCGAGCGTACCGGTGCCGGAGCAGGGGACGTCGGCGAGAACGCGATGGAAGCGGAGAGATATGGGGAGATTCCGCGCGTCGGCGACGACTACCTGGATTTGGCCGCCGGAGTGAGAGGTCCGCAGCAGCTTGCGGAGCAGGCGGGCGCGGTGCGGATGAATGTCGAGCGCGATGATCGTGGCTTGGGGATTGTGATCGGCGAGGGCGAGAGTCTTGCCGCCGGGGGCGGCGCAACAATCAAGGATTCGTGATCCGGTTGCGGACTGTTGCCCAGCGGGGCCGACGAGGGCGGCGACGAGCTGCGAAGCTTCATCCTGAATGACAACCTGGCCGGTGCGGGAGGCCTGGGTTTCTGTGATGGCTCCGGCTGCGACGCGGCGGGCTGAGGCCAGAAGGCCTCCGGGAGTGAGGGAGATTCCTTCTTGCTTGAGTGCGGCTTCGGCGGTGGGAGTGCGCAGGCGGATTGCGGTGATGGGGGCGGATTGATCGTGGTGGCAGATTTGGCGGACGGCGGGGAGTCCATACTCGCGGATCCAACGCTCGACCAGCCAGAGAGGATGCGCAAAGGAGCGGGCGAGAATCTCAGCCGAATCCCTTTCGTTGCCAGGCAAGACGTTGCCAGGCACGATCTCACGATTCCGAGGCGCGGCTGAGAGCTTGCGCAAAACCGCGTTGACGAACGGAGCAGCAGACCGCTTGCGTGCACGCTTCACCAGTTCGACGCTCTCGTGAAGGGCGGCGCGCTGCGGCACGCGATCGAGCCAGCGCATCTGATAGAGCGCCAGGCGCAAGGCGATGAGAATCTCGATGTCAAGTCTAGATATGGATTGAGAGGAGGCGCCGGCGATCTCGTCGTCGAGGCGCGAACGCCAGCGGAGGACGCCCATCACGAGTTCGGTGGCGAGTGCGTGATCGAGAGCGGAAAGACGCGCGTAAGTGGCGGAATGCAGCAACTCGGACGCGTAGGAGGACTCGCGCTCGACGCGGAGGAGAATATCGAAGGCGGCGGCACGCGCAGGGGAGACGGGCATCGACTTCGATTGTAAAGAAAAATGCTAACCACAGAGGGCACAGGGGCGCACAGAGGTTGGGCGTTCTCAAACCAAATCGCAGAGTTCGCTGAGGCCACGCGGAGATCGCTGAGAGAATCAGGCGGAGCGCGGGCTTGCGCCCGCGCGGGACAGCCGAGGGCGGCTGTCCCCACATGAGCTCAGGAGCCCAGGTTTTCACTGGGTTTCGGCCGATAACCGTGGATGAAATCGCGCGCTGAGCTGCGTTTTTTCCCTTCCAGCTGAAGCTCCAGCAGTTCGAGAGAAGAGTTATGGCCGCAGCCGACGAAGATGCGATCGGCCTGGACACGGAGTTCGGCGGGAGGGAATATCTCGCTGGCGGGTTGCGCCTTCACGATCTGGAGGCTCTTGCCGCGAAATTTCGTATGCGCTCCGGGCCAGGGTTGAAAGCCTCGGATGCGGTTGACGATTTCGGCGGCGGAGCGGGAGAAATCCACCAAGCCGTCTTCCTTCTTGAGAATCGGCGCCAGGCTTGCCCGAGAGTTGTCCTGGGGGCGCGGTTGAATTGAGCTCGCTAGCAGGCCGCGCAGAGTCTCGACCATAAGATCGGCGCCGATGGAGGCGAGACGGGGAGCAAGAGTCTCGGCGGTGTCTGCGGAGCCGATGGGAATCTCCTGCTGGAGAAGAATGTCACCGGTGTCGAGGCCGGCATCAAGGCGCATGGTGGTAACACCTGTAAAGGTCTCGCCCTGCGCGATGGCCCACTGAATGGGAGCGGCGCCGCGATATTTCGGCAACAGCGAAGCGTGGAGATTGAGATTGCCGAGCGGAGGCAGATCAAGCATCCACTTGGGAATGAGGCGGCCATAGCCGACAACGATGATGGCATCCGGCTTCAGGGCAGTAAGTTGGGCGCGGAATTCGTCATTGGTCTTGATGCGATCGGGCTGGGTGATGGGAAGCTCGAGCTTCAGGGCGGACTCTTTGACCGGCGAAGGGACAAGTTCGAGGCCCCGTCCCTTGGGGCGATCAGGCTGGGTAACGACGAGATGAACGCGGAATCCGCTGGCGACCAGCTTTTCGAGCGTAGGCACCGCGAATTGCGGCGTGCCGCAGAAGACGAGATTGAGGGATTGAGTCATTCAGTCATTGAACCATTGATTCATTGACTCAATGATTCAATCTTTACCATTCTCCGGCCTTAATCATCTTGCGAATCTTGCGCTTCATCAAGTCGCGCTTGAGCGCGCTGATATGGCTGATGTAGAGCTTGCCGTTCAGATGGTCGGTTTCATGCAGCAAGGCGCGGGCAAGTAACTCTTCGCCGGTCTTCTCGAAAACTTTGCCGTGGACATCCTGGGCGCGGACAGTGACCTTGTTGGGGCGGGTCACGTTCTCACGAAAATCGGGGATGCTGAGGCATCCCTCGCTCTGGGTGTGACGGCCTTCGGTGTGAAGTATTTCCGGATTGATAAGGACGAGCTTGGCCTCGGGGTCTTCCTTGAAGGTGACGTCAATGACGGCGACGCGGCGGCTGATGCCAATCTGCGGAGCGGCCAGACCGACACCATGGGCGACGTACATGGATTCGAACATGTCGTCGATGAGCTTCTGCAGGTCTTCGTCGAAAACGGTCACGGTCTCGGTAGGCTTCTCGAGAACAGGGTTGCCGAACTTTACAATGGGATAGATCATCATCTTGAGATCAGTAGTTTTTCAACTGCTGCGAGTAACCTCGAAAATTTCTGAGAGTCTCGGTCATCGAATCACCGCCGAATTTTTCCAGGGTGCAGCGCGCCAGAGTCAGGGCAACCATGGCTTCGGCGGCGACTCCGGCGGCGGGGACCACGCAGACATCGGAGCGCTCGTAGGCGGCCTTGACAGGCTCACGGGTCGAGAAATCGACGGACTGGAGCGGCTGGCGGAGCGTGGAAATCGGTTTGAGATAGCCGCGGATGCGGATTTCTTCGCCGTTGGAGACTCCGCCCTCGATTCCGCCCGCGTTGTTGTGGGTACGGGAGAAGGCGGTGAAGCCGGAGCGGGCCGCGTACCCGATCTCGTCGTGGACCGAGGAACCGTGGGCGAACGCGGCGGCAACTCCGGCGCCGATTTCGACCGCCTTGACCGCTTGCAACGACATCACGGCAGCGGCGAGCAGGGCATCGAGGCGCTCATCCCATTGCGCATAGGTGCCCAGGCCGGGCGGAACCTGGTGAGCCACGACCTCGAAGACTCCGCCGAGTGAGTCGCCGCTCTTGAGGACCAGGTCTACTTCCTCTTTCATCCGCTGCTCAACCTCAGGGTCGGCGCAATTGAGGAGAACCTCTTCCCGACCGTGAAGGGCGCGAATTGTTTCCCACGGCACCGAGGCGGGCAGAGTCACGCTCCCGACGGTGACCACGTGGCTGAGGACTTCGATACCGAGTTCGCGCAAGAAGAGTTTGGCGATGGCGCCAATGGCGACGCGGGCCGCGGATTCGCGGGCGGAGGCGCGTTCCAGCACGTAGCGCGCCTCGGGAAAGTTGTATTTCAGGGCGCCGGCGAGATCGGCGTGGCCGGGGCGGGGAGAAGCGACGCGTTTGTGCTTCGCCGGATCGCCATCACTGACGGGGAGAGATTCCTGCCAGTTCTTCCAGTCTTTGTTTTCCAGCAGTATAGAGATGGGTGAACCGATGGTGCTGCCGTGACGCACGCCGGAGAGGATGTGGGCGGAGTCGCGCTCAATCTTCATGCGGCCGCCGCGACCGTATCCCTGCTGGCGGCGCCAGAGCTCACGGTCGAGGAAGGCCTGGTCCACTTTCAAGCCGGCAGGCATGCCGGAAAGGAGGCCGACCAGAGCCTCGCCATGGGACTCTCCCGCGGTGAAGTAGCGCAGCATGAAGGGTTGATTGTAACTGATGCGCGGCGGGATCGGGACTGGAGGCACGCTCCAATCGGCGTCGGGAAGGGTTACAATTAGCGCAACGTTCGGCGCACAAGTCTGGGCGCGAACCAAACCCGCGCTGCATCGCGCGAAATTCTTGTGGCCATAAGAAGGAGCAGCTGTGTTCCCCCACGTGCCGGTCGAGCGAGAAGGGACGCCTGGCAATCCGAAGATTCGGTGCGTTCTGGCGCACGACCACGTTTTGCTGCGCCAGGGCCTGCGGCGATTGCTCGCCGATGAGCCGGACATGGAAGTGGTAGCCGAGGCGGGAAGTGTTGCCGAAGCACTACGGATCGTATTGCAACATACCCCCGAGATTGTCGTCACGGATGCCAGCGTTTTCGGGCTCGCGGCTGATGAGGTAGAGCAGTTGATCGTGCGAGCGTCGCCAAGGAGCAAAGTGGTGTTTCTGAGCACGGGCGAAGGCGGTGATGGGCCGGGGGCGACGCGAACCGGGGGAGCAAGCTACGCCGTACGTCAGACATCCGCTAGAGAGTTAGGGGAGATCATAAGACGTGCATATTCCCGCGAGAGAGCGGTGGTGCGGGAAATGCCGCGGGAAATGCCGCGAATAGGACTGGAAGAGCTGGCGGCCGAGGAGTCTTCGCGAAAAGGAGTTCTGACCGCGCGGGAGCGGGAGGTTCTGGAGCTGTTGGCGGCGGGCAAGACGGTGCGCTCGGCAGCAGGCATTCTGGGACTCAGCGTCAAGACGGTGGACGCGCACAAAGTCAATCTGATGCGGAAGCTGGGGATTCACAACAAGGCCGAGCTGGTGATGTGGGCGATTCAGAAAAGAGTGGTAAAGCTGCCGGCGAATTTCTAGCGATCGCGCGGCGAAGATTCAGACAACACTAGGTCGTTCCCCCACAACGACTGCTGGAAATCAAAAGCTCAGCTCAGGCGCTAAAGCGCAATTCTCTTTTGACGACTTACGGCACGAGTAAACTCGTGCCCTTCCCTTCCATGAAAGAGGTTGAGGTCTTTCCGCGCCGATAGCGAAACCAGAGTTGCTGTGGCCGCAAGCAACTGCCGAGCTGCGCTCGGCTTGGACGGGCGAGGGCGCCCGTCCCCACACGAGCGGGCTACAGCAACGCTGAATCCGCGCTAATCGTGAACTGCAGCAGCTGCCAGTTCGGCGAGACTGGTGACGGTCAGATCGGGCTTGGCCTCGGCGAACTTGACAGCGCCGACTCCCGGCCGCGCCGAGGGACGATTTACCCACACGGTGGCGAGGCCGAGCGCCTGAGCAGGAAATGACATCGTGATAGATGCTCTGGCCCACGTGGAGCACGCCGTGGGCGGGAGCCTTGATTCGACCCAGCGCCAGCTCGAACAGTTTCAGCGAGGGCTTGTAGGCCTGAGCCTGCTGAGCGGTGATGACTTCGTCAAATTCGACTCCGAGCAGAGGACGGGTGCCGTCGAAGAGATCGTCGTCCACGTTGGAGAGGATGGCCAGGCGGAAGCGGGTCTTGAGCTGGCGGAGCGCGGCGACAGTATCGGGCCAGGGCTTCCAGGTGGGCAGTGAATCGGGGAGAGAGCGTGCCTGCGCCGCAGTCGGAGTGAATCCCAGCTCAGCGCCGAAGCGGCGGACCACAGACTCGAGAACTACCCTGTAGGAGCGAAATGGGCGTGCCTCGGAACGCAGCTCAAAGTCTCCGTAGAGTTTGAGCAGTGTCGCGTCGTCGATCTTCTTGCCTTGGGCCGTGAGGATGCGGTGAAGTGCGGAGAGAATTCCTGCTTCCCAGTCGATCAGAGTGCCGTAGCAATCGAAAGTGAGAATCTCGAAGCGATTGAAGTCGAGCATAGGGCCAGTCCTATCTCGCGAGAAGCGCGAGCCCGGGTGAAACACGGGCTACTTTATCGCCCGGGCTCGAGTCCGGGCAAGGAGGGAATTTTGTCGGGGGATTCGGCGGAATCGAATTCGGAGTTGCGAGGCGCGTCGGTGCTTTCCGGGGCTGAAGATTTTTTCGGGGACAGGAATTTTTCCGTATTGAGCAGGGGACGGCCGAGGGAAGCATTGTAACTGGTCCAGGGACCGTCAAGGCCCGCTTCGCGCTCAAAGTGGGCGCGCATGGCTTCCATCTTGGAATCGAGATCGTCGAGATAATGCAGCATGAGAGCTTCGGGAAACATGGGCAACTTGGGTGAGCCAAACTCGTACTCGCCGTGATGGCTGATGATGAGGTGTTCGACCAGCGTTTTGAGCGCGTCGGGAAAACCGGGAAGGAACGCGAGCTTGGCCTGCAGCATTTCCAGTTCGATGATCATGTGGCCGAGAAGCTGGCCGCGGTTGGTATAGGTGAAGGAACGGTTGTAGGTCAGCTCGTGAATCTTGCCGATGTCGTGCAGGAACGCGCCGGTAAAAAGAAGATCGCGGTTCACCTGGGGATAGTTCCTCGACATCAGATCGCAGGAGCGGAACAACGAGACGACGTGATCGAGCAGGCCGCCGATGTAGGCGTGATGGAGCGTCTTGGCGGCTGGCGCATTCCGGTAAGCGGCGGCGATTTCAGGATCGGCCATGAAGGCCTGCACCAGCGATTTGAGATGCGGATTCTGGATGGTGGCGACGAAGTTGCCAAGGGTCTGCCAGAGTTGGTCAATGTCTTTGGTGGTCTTGGGCAGATAGTCGGCGAAGTCAATCTCGGATTCGCCCAGCTTGCGCAGCTTGTGGATGGTGAGCTGGAAGCGGTTCTTGTACTTGTTGATCAGGCCCTTGACCTTGAGGAAATCATCCTGTTCGAAGGCCTCGAGGACTTCCTCGACGTTGTCCCACATTTTGGCTTCGACCTGGCCGGTGCGGTCGCCGAGAGTAAGGGCGAGATAGGGTTCACCGGTCTTCTTGGGCTTGATTTGCTTAGCTACAACCACGAAGGTCGAGGTGATGACCTTATTCTCGTGGCGAGCGCAATCGCCGATATAGAAATCTTTCATGGGCTGTACGGTCTGAGTATAAACGCGCCGCAGATCGTCGGCTGCAAGATCAGAGGACGCCGAGCTTCTTGTGTTTCTTCTTGAGCTTCTTGGCGTCGGACTCCTTGGCGGTGGCGGTTTCGACCGGCTGAGTCTGGTTCGGGCTGGCGCCGGTGTCAACATAACCAGCCGCGATCTTGATGTAGGCATCTTCGCGCAATTTGGTCAGGTAGGCGCGAAGGGCAGGCTGGAGCTTCTCGTAGTAGAGCGCATTCTCAATTCTGGGAAGGACGTCCTTCAGCGGAGGAATGCCGGCCATCTGGTGATCGTTCACCTTTAAGATGACAAAGCCCTGCCTGGTGCGGATCACATCGGTGACCTCCCCGGTTTTCATGGCGAAGGTCTTGTCTTCGATCTCCTTTGCCAGCTTGCCGCGCTCAAAGACGCCTAGTTCGCCGCCCTCGGCGGCAGAAGAACCATCGGAGTATTTCTTGGCAATGTCTTCGAAGACTGCGCCGGCGCGAATCTGCTTGAGGAGATCATTGGCCTTGGCCTCAGCGGCAGCCAGGGCTGCGGCGTCAGCGGCTTGGCGGGCGCCCTCATCGGTGGCGGCCGGAGCGGGTGTGCCGGAGGCCGGAGCGGGAGGATCGGCAGCGGGAGGAGCCGGAGTGCCGGCGGCCGGAGGGTTGGGATCGGCCGCCGCCGTAGCAGGAGGGGCGACGGGCTTTGGGGCAACGAGAATCTCGCTGAGGCGGACGGCCTCCGGCCGTTCCATCTCGTTCTTGTGTTCGTCGTAGAACTGCTGCTCCTCGTCTTTGCCGAGACTAAGGTGGCTGCCGACTTCCTCGCCGACCACCCTCTGGGTGATGATCTTGTTGCGCATGTTCTGCCGGAAGTCTTCCCAAGAAACGCCCTGCTTGGCGGCTTCCTTTTCGAGATCCTCGAGCGAGTCGAGCTTCATCTCCTTGCGCATCTCGTCGAGTTGCTTAATGAGCTCGGTGTCGCCGGTGATGCCGAGATCGTGGCCTTTGTCGAGGAGGAGTTGCTGGTCAATGAGGTCGCGGAGGACGTCTTTTTCCCGCTCGGCGTAGAGCTTGTCGGCGTTGTTAGGATCCTGCTGCTTGACTTCGTCTCTGACCTGGTCCTGGCTGCGCGAGAATTCCGAGTGCGTGATGATTTGGTTGTTGACGCGGGCAATGATCTCTTCAACCACCTGTTGGCCCGCGGCCAGGGCGGGCAGACATGCGAAAGCAGCAAGAACCGCACAGAGTCTCTTCATAACATTTGTAAGGCCGCCACGCTTCCTGGGCTTGCGGGCAAAAGGTGGGCTCGGGCCAATGCCGCTATTTTACTCCTTCGGAGCGGAAGCCGGGACAGGCCGCTTGTTTTGACGCGCCGGCGGGCAAGAAGGTTGGTTCAAAAGGTCCGATTCAGCTCTCCGACGCCAAAAAGCGGGTCTCTTGACTCCGCTCGAAATGACAGATTTGAGCTGAATCAGAGCTTCGTTATCGGTGAATCTCAGGCGGTCCGCACCAGGGCGAGGGCAGTGCGGTCGTCAGAAAGGGGGATTTCGCAGCTGAACTGGCCGACGGCCTCAAGGACGGAGACGCAAAGCGCCCGAGCGCGGCTGGAAGGGGAGGCCTGCAAGAGCTGCTTGACGCGCTCCAGGCCAAACTCTTCCTCCGATCGATCATGAGCCGCGCACGCGACCAACCCGCGAGAGACCAGCAGCAGAGCGGCACCGTTCTCTAGGCCAACGGTGGGAGCATCGCAGGTGGCATGGGAAAACAAGCCCAGAGGCAGACCGGTGGAAGTCAGTTCGATGATGCCGGTGCTGTCGCGAAGAAGGCCAGGCATGTGCCCGGCATTGGTGTAGCAGAGAGTGCCGAATTTCTCGTGATAGCAAGCGATGAATGCGGGGCAGGAACGCACCGCACGGGAGACCTCAATTAGGCCGCGATTAATGTGCAGACAAAGTTCGGTCATCGCATCGGACTCGTTGAAGTCGGGGCGGGAGAAAAGGTCCGCACCATGGCTGCGGAAAATTTCCTGCGCGGTAGTGAGAATGCTCCGGTTGTCCTCGCGGCGTCCGGCGACATCGAGCAGTCCGAACAGAACGCGCTCGGGACTGACACGAACGGAGTCATAAAAGTCTCCGGCGACACGCTGGCCGGCGAAGACGGCGGCAATGTCCGCCCCGTCAATCTTGGGGAAGACCGTCGGAGCGGGCACTGGCTCGACCGTCGGTGCAGGCGCAAGGGTGCGCGAGTGAAACAGCGAACGCATGAAGGAGTGGCCCCAGAGGCGAAACTAGCACAGCAAGGAGCGGTGAGCAATCGCAACGACGGCACGATTGGTCGTGGGTGAGCTCGGGAAGGGCGCTACTCGCCGTACTTGTCGGCGAGGAACCGGGCCAGGTCGGACTCGAGCTGGCCATAGTCGGAGTGGATGGTGGCGCGCAGAGCAGCTTCGGTGGAGTTTCCCTGGCTGAGGCGTTCGAGGATGCGCTGGATATCACTCATGCCGTAGGAATCATTAATGTAAGACACGGCGGCCAGAGATTCGGCGTACGCGACATAGGCTTGAGCGCCGGAGAAGTTCATGAAGCTGCCTTCCAGGGCGTTCAGCGGGATATTCTGCTGGGACTTGAAAAGCAGGGCGAGCTGGTGTCCGTCGCCGCCCAGGCTCTTGGGCTCGAGGAGCTGAGCGATGCCTTCATGCAGCCAGGGCGGGCAGCGTCCGCCGGAAAGCTGCGTGATAAAGGAGTGCGCCAGCTCATGCTTCAAAACCCGCGCCAATTCCGGCGTCACCGAACTCAGGCCACTCACGGGGATGCGCAGCTTGCCATCGTTCATGGCTCCCGACCAGCTAGGGGCGTGGGTGACATCGAAGAATGCCTGCTCGGTGTAGAGGGTAACGAGAATGTTGTCGCGAGGCGGATTGCCGAGATCGCGGACAAGATCGTCATAGTCGGATTCGAGGGCAGCGATTATTTGGACGCGGAAGGCCTCGGGAGTTTGCTTTCCCTCATAGTGCAGCACGAAATGGCTGCTTTCACCCTGCGAGAAATCGGACTCGACGGTTTCTTCGCGCTGGGCTTTGGCCAGCAACTGCCGCACTGTGGCATCGGGGCGCAGCTCGAGGGAGCGTTTCCAGGAAGCAACGGCATCCTTGGTATGGTCCGAGGCGAACTGGGCATAACCGAGCATGGTGTAAGCGTCGGGGGAATCGGGGGCCGAACGTACCGCGCGCTGGGCGTAAAGCAAGGCCTGGCTGGCATTGCCGGAACGGACCAGGACCGCAGCGTAATAAATAAGGATCGTTGAATTGTCGGGCTGGTAACGAAGGGCGCTCTCGAAGTATTGCCGGGACTGGGCCATGTTGCCGTGGTCGAATTCGAATTTTCCGGCGATGAAGTTGGCGGTTGCGCTCAGCTCGGCGTTCCCTTTGCTCTCCAGACTTGTGAGCACATCGGGGTCGACCTTGCCTTCCTTGACAATCTCGACGAAGACAGGGCCCTCATTGGCGAGACTGTCAGCTGGTGTGAAGGCGGGAAGGTCGGCGATCTTGGCAGCGGAGGCGGCGTGAGCGGGCAGGCCGCCGGCATCAATGTGATCCACCAGAGACTTGGGGATCGCGTACGAATCATCGCCCACATCATATTCGTAGTGATTGCCGTTTTCGCGGACGTGATCGGCGACGATGGTGCGGCCATTCTTCAGATGGATGGTGTCAGCCGACGCGCCAATGCAGGCGCACGTCAGGCAAACGGAGAGAAAGGTGACACGTAGCCGCATTCAGGCGCATTCTAGCAACAGAGGATCGGCATACCTACGTGACGAAGGTACTACTGAAGGGGCGAGGCTTGCGAGTCGCGGCGGTGATCGGGCTGGCGGTGAGCACGCTGTCAGCGGCGCAAACTGCGGGCGGCAAGGCAGCGGACAAACCGGCTGAGGCGCTATATCTGCAACTGGGGCAAATCGGACTGGATCCGGGGCGGGTGTATCAGGTAAGAGGTGCGTCGCTGGATCGGTCCGCAGTTCACATTACCCTGGAAGACGGCACCATCGGGTTTACCCAGGATGTGCTGGGGCGGATCACCGGAGCATTTTTCGAAGGCGACGGAGAAGTGCTGCTGACGCCTCCGAATGAGGTCGAGCGAAGGTCCATGAGCCTGTTCACGGGCATGGCCATTCTGGAAGAGCGCTTTGCGACTGCGTATTTCCGGTTCAACGATGACGCGGCGGCCGAGCTGCGGCCGGATTTGCGAGCCACGGACAACTCACGGGAATTTGTCGAGCACTGGGAAGCGACGGCACGGAATCTGGCCCAAGTGGATGCGATGAGATTGCTGATGAGCTTCAGCCGCCAGCTGCGGGTAAAAGACAACACGGCTTCTCCTGAGCAGAAGGTTCTGGCGCAGGCAAGGAATACCGAAGACCGATTTTTCCGCGCGAGGCTGCAAGGCAACAAGCTCGGCGTTTTCGACGTTTACTTCGATTCCCTGGCGGGCGAGCAAGTCGAGGTGGGGCAGGCCAGAACGGCCGAAAACAACACCGACTATTACGACGTCTGGACCTCGTTCTCACCCCTGGCCGCAGGAACTGCACTCACGAACGCCGGAGGAGCGAGGCGGGTGGAGAGCGAACGGCCACGGGAAAACTGGGTCAGCATTCAGCGCTTTACGATCAAGACTGAGGTACAACCTCCAAAGATTCGTGCGCAGGCCCGCGTGCAGTTGGAGGTGAAGGAGGGCGGATCGCGCACGCTGTTGTTTGAGTTATCGCGATTCCTGCAAGTTGAGAGCGTCAAGTTCGATGGTCAACCGGTGGAGTTCATTCATAATCCGGCGGTGGAAGGGACGCAGCTGGCGCGCCAGGGGAATGACATTGTGGCGGTAGTTCTGCCGGGACCGACGCGAGCTGGACAGAAAATCGATCTCGAATTTACCTACGCAGGCGAAGTTCTGGCCGAAGCAGGCAAAGGCCTGCTATACGTAGGGGCGCGTGGAACCTGGTATCCGAACCGCGGATTGGCGATGGCGGACTTCGACCTGGAGTTCGATTATCCGCAAGGCTGGACGCTGGTGGCGACGGGGAAGCCTGTTCCGGCTGCGGCGGCCGATGCTACGGAGAAGGCGAAGGGAATGGAGACGTCACGCTGGATATCAGAACGGCCCATTCCTGTGGCAGGATTCAACCTGGGCAAGTACAAAGTAGCAAGGACCCAGGCGGGCAATGTGCTGGTGGAGACTTATGCCACGCAGGCGGTAGAGCGAGATTTCCCGAGCGCCCGCGTGCAAACGATTGAGCCCAATCCTTCCGACATATCTCCCTTGTCTCCGCACACGCGGCAGGTCATCGTGCCGAGCCGCCCCTCGCCGGCACGGAACGAAGTGACGGTTGGAGAATCGGCGGCTCGTGCCATCCGTTACTACGCCGAGCGGTTTGGGCCGTATCCCTATAGCCGATTAGCCCTTACGCAAATGCCGGGAAATGACAGCCAGGGCTGGCCCAGCCTGGTCTTCCTTTCTTCGTATGCTTTTCTGAGCGATGAGGAACGCCAGCAGCTGCACTTTGAACCGTACCGGATCTTGCTGCAGCAATCCGTCCCCGCGCATGAGACGGCCCACCAATGGTGGGGAGACCTGGTGGGCTGGAAGGGCTACCGGGATCAGTGGTTCTCCGAAGGACTGGCGAACTACTGTGCTCTGATGATGCTGCAGGAGAAGAATCCCGAGGGCTTTCGGCAGATCATGGATAGGTACCGGCGGGATCTGGTGCAGAAGAACAAGGACGGGATGGCTCCTCAGGATGCCGGCCCGGTGACTCTGGGTGTGAGATTGCTTTCGTCGCGGTTTCCTGAAGGATATGAAGCCATCAACTATGGGCGAAGCACTTGGCTGTTCCACATGCTGCGAACGATGTTGAAAGATGGGGCGCCGCAGACAGGAGGCCAAAAGGGCAGCGGCGCGGATGAACCCTTTGTCCGTGCCCTGCGCCGGCTCCGGCAAAAGTACGAAGGCAAAGCCATCAGCACGCGCGAACTACTGGACGCGTTCGCAGAGGATCTTCCTCCGGCGCTGCGATACGAAGGCAAGAACTCTCTGGATTGGTTTCTGGATGGATGGATCAATGGCACTGCCCTGCCAAAGCTGGAGCTGAAAGCGGTGAAGCTTACTCCAAAGGGCGCGGGGACTGTAGTGAGCGGAACGATTCTGCAGAAGGACGCAGGGCAGGAGCTGGTGACGTCGGTTCCAGTGTATGCCGTGATCGCGGGAAAGCAACCAGTGCTGCTGGGGCGGGTATTCGCGGATGGGGAAGAGTCCTCGTTCCACATAGCGGGTCCCGTGGGGATACACAAGATTGTGCTCGACCCATACGAGACAATCTTGACGAGTCCGAAGTAGACGTGCGCCCGTCGCATGAGACAGCTGTGCCAAATCGGGTTGCGGTTCGGGGCGGGATTCCCGAAATGGTTGCGCGCGGAACCACGCGTCTGTGCCCAGACTTTCTCTTCTTGAAGTAACTGCTGCATTCCCATGCGGTTCCGATCGAGCAGCGGGCGTGCCCGACAATGGCAGCCGAGGTGCTCCAAGGGAGACGTGTGTGGGACCAAGCTGACAAAACCATTGGGAAGGACAGGCAAGAGATGATCCTGCAGGCTGCACACGACGTGGAGAATTCGGAAGAACCAACGCCTTGTCGCCAGGGCACGGTGGCGGAGCCGCTGGGCGGAGCGGAGACGATCCTGTTTGTAGAGGACGAAGCCTTTGTACGCGAGGTGGCGGGGGAAGTCCTGCGCACTGCCGGATATCAGGTGTTGACGGCAGAGGATGCGGCCGCAGCTGCACGCACCTACGATCTGCAGTGTGGCGATGTGGATCTGTTACTGTCGGATGTGGTCCTGCCCGGCGAGAGCGGCCACGCACTCGTCCGGAAACTGAGGCGAACGAGTCCGGAACTTAAGGTTCTGTTGATCACCGGATATGCGGAACAGATGCAGGCACAAGAAACAGGAGCCTGCCTGGGAAAGCCATTTTCGGGCGCAGTGCTGTTGCGCAGGGTGAGACAGGCGCTGGATGGCGGAAGAATCCCGGATAGCGGAAAGAAAGCCGGTCAAGCGCGCTTGCGGTAGTTCGTCGCTTGCAGAATCTGGGCAGGTATTTGGGACAGCGGAACGACGCGATTCAGAGCGCCGAGCTCGGCGCAGGCGCGGGGCATGCCGTAGACGATACAACTGGCTTCGTCCTGGCCAATGGTGAAGCCGCCGGCGCGCTGAATGGCCCTCATCCCGTCTGCGCCATCGGACCCCATTCCTGTCATGATGACTCCCATGGTGGAGGGTCCGAAATTCTTCGCTACCGACTTCATCATGACGTCCACCGACGGCATGTGCAGGCAATTCTGGGGATGAGTGTCGAGGCAAATCAAGGTCAGCGAATCGGAAGGGCGCTCCACGGTCATGTGCTTCCCGGCGGGGGCGATGTAGACCACACCCGGCTGGACCGGTTCCCGGTGGGCAGCCTCGTGCACCGCGACCGAACACAAGGCGTTGAGCCTCTGCGCGAAGGGCCCGGTGAAGCCGGGGGGCATGTGCTGCACGATCAGGATGGGTACAGGAAGATCACGGGGAAGGCGGGGCAGAATGTCCTGAAGAGCTTTTGGGCCGCCGGTGGAAGTTCCCAAGGCAATGATCGCCGCGGAAGGCGACGTTGTATTCCGGCATTCTGACTCGGAAGAGCGTGGAGGCTTCCGGTGAAGAGTCCCGGCCAGATGGGAACTGCGCGCCCGGGCTGCAGCCCGAATCTTGGTGATCAGATCCTGCTGAATATGAAGGATGTCGAGTGAGGTGGAGGACAGCTGCTTGGGGACATAGTCAAAGGCCCCGGCGCCGAGCGCGTTGAAGGTGAGCTCGGCATCTTTCTCGGTCGCAGAACTGACCATGATGACGGGGCGGGGAGACCGAGCCATGATGCAGCGCAGAGTCTCCAGTCCATCGAGGCCGGGCATTTCCACATCGAGAGTGACGACATCGGGATCGAGAGATGTGATCTTGTCGAGGGCCTCCGAGCCGCTAGCCGCGGTTCCGGCCACGTCCAAATCAGATTCGGAGGCAATCATTCGGGACAAGGCGGTGCGCATGAAAGCGCTGTCGTCAACCACCAGCACACGAATCGGCGAACGAGTTGGGGCATCCCGGTTCATATTCGATAGTTGATGTAGACGTCCACGACGTTGGTGGTGGTATCAAAGGTCAGATTCCAAACGTGCTCGATGATCATGGAGCGGGTGACCCTGCGGCCGGCGTTGCGCATCAGGTACTCCAGCAGGGCAAACTCTCTCGTGGTCAGCTCGATTCTGAGCCCGGCGCGCTCCACCCGGCGCTCCACCCGGTCCAACTTCAGATCGGCAACCGCCAGCACGGACTCCGAGGGCAGGTGGCTGCGCCGCACCAAAGCCCGAATGCGGGCGGAAAGCTCGCTGAAGGAGAAGGGCTTGCCCAGAAAATCGTCCGCTCCCAGATCCAGACATTGGACCCGGTCTTCGACCCGGGTGCGCTGGGTCAGCACCAGCACCGGCAGGCTCGGTTTTTTCAGCCGCAACTGGCGCAGCACGCCCACTCCATCCAGCTTGGGTAAGTTCAGGTCAAGGATCACAATGTCGTAGTCGTGCTCCCCGGCTGCAGTCCGAGCCTGCTCGCCATCCGGGAACACGTCTACTGCGTATTGCTCTCCTTCCAGACCCTGGCGAACGAATCTGGCTAATGCTTCATCATCCTCGGCGATTAAGACTCGCATAATGTGAAACCGTCCTTAATCCGACAACCCAAGTCTAGTTAGAAACGGCTCAACTTCAGCCAAGACTCCGCATACACGGAGGTATGTAGTTCCGGGAATGGTGCTCTGTTTCAGAAAGAAACTCGGGAAGCCTGCGGCCCGAACCTCAACGGCCAATTCCTGGGTCCCGGTCGCACCATAGATAATCTCTGCAGCCAGTTTTCGACGGGGGCGATGCCTTGCCGGTAAGGAGCAGGACAATTCTTAAGAGTCTGGTAGTGCCGGGTGGCATCCTGCTGCTGGCAGTCGCAGTGCTGGTGCATTCGGGATGGCTGGCGCTGTCCCTGCCCGCGTTGAGTTTTCTGTACTATTGCGCGCTCGCCGGAGGCATGCTGCTGGCCTGGCGATTTCATTCCAGTCGCATCTTCTTTGCTTTGTTGGTCCTGTTTCTGGCGCAGCAGGCCACCTCACTGTTTGACGCCGGTCATGCCGCGCCCGGGAGCCCGGGGTGGACGGCCCTGCAAGCCGCCGCGCTGCTGCTACCACTGAATTTCGTCGTGATCGCACTGATGCACGAGCGCGGCTTCGTTATTTCTGGCACTGCGCCCATCGCGCTGTTCTTGTTCGCCCAATCGGTGGTTGTGGCCGTACTCTGCCGTGGCGCCGAAATGGCGCCACCGCTGGCTGCGCGCGCGCATCACGTTGCGATCCCGGTTTCTTTGCCGGCATATGCCTGGTTTGCCCTGGCTGCGGCGGGTCTTTTTCTACTGGTGCGTTCGCTGGTCACGGGCAAGCCAGCCGACGGCGCCCTGTTGTGGTCGCTCGCTGCTTTTTCCCTGTCCCTTCAGTTCCTCGGAACAGTGCGCATCTCGACCGCATACTGGGCTGCCGCGGCGTGCATTCTGGCAGCGTCCATCGTGGAAAACTCCTACCTTCTGGCTTATCACGATGAGCTGACGACGCTACCTTCGCGCCGCGCCTTCAACGATGCCTTGCTGCGCCTGCAGGAACCCTATTCCATAGCCGTCGCCGATATCGATCACTTCAAGCGATTCAACGACACCTACGGACACGACACCGGAGACCAGGTTTTGCGGTTAGTCGCGGCCCAACTGGCGCGCGTGACTGGCGGTGGACAGGCCTACCGTTGTGGCGGAGAGGAGTTCGCGATTCTTTTCCCGGGCAAGACGGCTTCTGATGTCATCGATCATCTCGAACAAGTCCGTGCCCAGGTAGAAGCAGCCGAATTCCGCCTGCGCGGCAGCGATCGGCGGCAGGCTCCACGAGGACCGGATCGGCGCAACGGAAAAACTCGGCGCCCGCGTACCGGACATGCGATTCGACAGCTGGCCCAGGAGAAGCCTTCAGCCCCGCTTTCCGTGACGGTAAGCATCGGTGTCGCGGCTTCTGCGAGGGAAAAATCTCTTCCCGATGTCGTTCTGCAGGCAGCCGACAAGGCTTTGTACCGGGCCAAGGCGAATGGACGAAATCGCGTGGAGACAGCATCCTCCAACCGAAGGAGATCCGGCATGAAAGCTGCTGGAATCGCTTGAGATGGAATCATGGATGATCCAGGCGAAAGCGATTCCTCGACGGTGCCAGTTTGAATTGTGATGAATCGAGCCGGCGGCCGCCTCATTTCCACAGAAAAGTAGCCACCGCTCCCGCGGGAAGGCTATAGGTGAAAGTCTGGCCGCTCCAACTGACAGTGAAGCTGCCAGTGCTGCTGCCTGAATTCAGCACCAGCAGGACGATCGATTTGTCGGGATTCTGAAACGCAACGTCTTCGATGCTGCCCTGGTCAAAACTATTGGAATCGATGCGGTACGCGCCGGGAACGACGAACTTCGCCAGGTGTCCGAGCACATAGTACTCGACGTTGTTGGTGATGGTCGGGGGCGAGGTGCTGTCGTCGATCGTCACCACGCCCCGGCAATTTGAGCAGCCGCCGTTCTGTGGACCGGAGTTCTGGTCCAGAGCAAGGTTCCAGAGCGAAACGCTGCGGGCCCAGTTGCGGGTCGCGCCGATCAACAGATTCTCGGCGTTCCAGACCAGGTCGCTGGCGAAGTTCGATCCTACCGTCCCGGAGCATTCCGTGAACCAGATGTCCTTATTGGGATAGGCGGTCTTTACTGTGGATTGGGCGCTGACATCTCCGGCGTAGCAGTGAAACGCACTCCCTGCCACGTAGCTGGATGCGGATGCATCCGCCAGCACCGTCTCCGGGTAGGCGGGGTTGTCCCAGTTGTGGTCATAGGCGATGATCTTCACGCTACCCAACCCAGCGGCGTTGAATGCAGGTCCGAGGTTCGTGCCGATGAACGTGGCCTCGTCGGTCGCGGCGAGGTATTCGCTGGGATAGCTCGTGGTGGAATTGAGTGGCTCATTCTGCGGCATGACTGCGTAAATCGGGATGCCTAGTTTCTGATAATCTTCGATGAAATTGACGAAATACTGTGCCAGGCTGGGAAAGTAAGTCGCGTTCATGTTTCCGCCGCTCATGGTGCCTGAAGTCTTCATCCAGGCGGGCGGACTCCAGGGCACGGCGACAATTTTCATAGCAGGATTCACCGTCAGCGCTTGCGCCAGGAGTGGTGTGATATAGGCCGTGTCGTGCGCGATGGAAAAATTGGCAAGGTTGGGATCGGTTTGTCCCGCCGGGAGGTCGTCGTAACTGTAATTTCCGCTGGCAGAAAAATCCGTCGCGCCCATCGGTTGACGCAGAAAACTGATGCCGATGCCCGCCGAGGGGCTGAACAGACTCTGCCACAAACTGCTCTGCTGCGCCGCACTGAGCTTGTTCGACACCACCCAGGCCGCTGAATCCGTGAGCGACGCTCCGAACCCATCCATCTGCTGATAGCTAACGGAATCGTCCACCGCAATCACCGGCCCCGTGGAAGACCCGCCCGTTTCGAAGGTCACATTCGGCTGCGGCTGCAATAGATTCGTGCGATCCCCGGTCGTCTCCACCACCTGCACGGTGGGCCCGGGGGGCGCGACTGTGGTCGTATTCCCTGCGCCGGAACATGAGAAGCAAGACAGCAACACAATTGAAAGCAGCAGGAAGGCAATCGCGCGCAGTAAGGGCCCGAGACGCATCATCAACTCCACACCAGGGTGGTCAGGGAATCCGGAGCTAAAGAAAGGTTGGCACTCTGCGTCGCTTGTTGCAACGTTACCGTTCTCGCAGATCCGGAGTTCGTCACAACGAGAACTTTCTGTCCATCTGGGTTCTCGAAAGCAATATGGCCCACGTCGGCCAGCGTGCTGAGCGATTCAAAGCGCTTGGCCCCTCGCCGAACTGCGCGGGAGAAGTGCGCCAGAGCCCAATACTGCCCGGAGCGCGTGATCTCCTTTGTCTGGGAATGGATCGTGACCATTCCGCCGCAGGGGAACGGCCCGATATTGGGCCGGCCTTTCTCGTCCAGCGCCAGGTTCCATCCGGTAATGGACCGGCACCAGTTGCGGAGCGCGTCGGTGAACGTGCGTCCCCAGCTGACCCAGTCGGTCAGATAATCCGGAGAAGTGTAGTCGGGACCGCCTTCGGTCCAGTACAGTTGCGCGTCCGGATGCGCCTCATGCACTTTGCTCATCATCTCGGGCGTGCCCATGTATCCGTGAAACGCGACCTCATTCGAGTATTTGCGCAAGTCCGCATCGTCGAGCTCGCAGATGGCCCGGCCCCACAGGTTGTAGTTATGGTCGAGGATCCAGATTTTCGTCGAGAGGCCATTCTTGCGCAGCAAGGGGCCGAGATGGTGTTTGACAAACCCGATCTCGTATTCCTGCGGCCAAATACAGGCGGGCATTCGGCCATCCTGATCGGTGTCCACTTCGTTTTGTACCGTGAGTGCCTGCACCGGGGCACCCTCGGCCGCATAAGCCTGGAGGAACTTCAGCAGATACCGTGCATAAGCTCCAAAGTAATGCTGCCGCATAGACCCGCCCAGCATTGATCCCCCCGCTTTCATCCATCCCGGAGGACTCCAGGGCGAGGAGAACAAAAACAATTCTGGATTCGACTTTCGTGCCAGCCGCAGCATGGGCAGAACGTTGGCTTGATCGTGAGCGATCGAAAAGCGCTTCATCTCCGGGTCGGGCTCGCCTTCGTCGTAGCTGAAGACTTCGGTGGAGTAGTCGCTGGATCCGATGCACGTCCGGCACACGTTCAAGCCCATTTCCGAAGGATGAAAAAGTTCGTGAAATAACTGATCGCGGTCTGCGCTCGCAAGCCGCTGAAATGTGAAACAGGCTGCGTCGGTGAAAGCGGCACCGAAGCCAAGCACGTCCTGGAATTGCTTGCCGGGATCCAGCGAGACGGTGTTCTCTCCCGCCCCGCCGCCCGCTCGCCAGGTCAGCGGCGGTGCGGAAGCATAGCGCAGGTTGCCGCTGGTCACCCGAACCGCGATGTCGCCCGCTGCAGGTGTGCTCCAAAAGGTTGCCGGACGCCCTGTAGCCACCGTGCTGGATACCGCGCCAGCCGCCATCACCCATCCGGTTGATTTGAGGAAATCGCGTCTTGTCGGATCCTGGCGCATGTTTTCACCTCATGAAGCGGAGCAAGTTATACCTAACGCGGCGAAGATGCAACTAGAATCTGCTACGCTCGTCACCCCTTTGCTGCTCTTTCAGGAAAGATTATTGTCAGGAGAGCCGCCCTCACGCTGGGGTGACGCCCGGAGTAAGATAGCAATCTCAGGAACGCAGCGGAATCTGGGTTCCGGCACGTAGTCTGAAACGGCTGGCTATTCTGAGAAGCGAAGAATCTGACCATGCCTGAATCGCCCTCAACTTTACGCTCGTGGCGGGGACGCGCCAAGCTCTGCTTTGCCTGGTGCGCCAAATGTTGTGCGCTGCTAGCGTGCATGCCGGTTGCGCTGGCACAGAGCACACAGCCTGCTCTTCCGCTTCTGACCCGAGCGGAACAGATTCGGCAACTCACTCCCGAGGAAGCAGCTCGCGGTTATCCGGTGAGAGTCCGTGGCGTGATCACCGACGACGTGCCGTCTCCGGACTTCTTTGTGCAGGATGCGACAGCCGGAATCTACGTCGAGGGCAGCTTGAGTCCCAGGTTTAACCACCGCTGGGGCGATCTGGTTGAGGTCGAAGGAATCACCGGACCAGGAAAGTTTGCTCCGGTCATTCGTGAACAGAAGACGCGGGTGCTGGGCAAAGGGACACTGCCGCCAACGCACATCTATCCCTTCAGCGAGCTCGCCGATGGTCAGTTGGACAGCCAATGGGCCGCAGTCCGGGGAATCGTGCGTTCGGTTTCCGTTGACCGCACCTCCTGGCACGAAACGGCGCTGGCCATGACCGTGGCCTCGGGGGGCGGGCGTTTCTCCGTACGCATCCCGATCTCGCGGGAAGAAGATTTTTCCTCGTGGATCGACAGCGACGTCCTGATCGAAGGTGTTTGTGGAAGCCTCTTCAACAACCAGCGGCAGCTTATCGGCGTGTTGTTCTACGTTCCTGACTTCAGCCTCATCACGGTCGAGGCGCAAACCAAAGAGGTGCCCCTTTCTTCCCTGATGCGCTTCACTCCGGGCGGGGCATCACAACATCGAGTTCGGGTCCGCGGAGTGGTTGCGTATCAGCAGCCTGGTCGAGCTCTTTTTCTCCAGAACCATGGTATGGGTTTGCGAGTCTTAACTCAGCAGGACACCGAGCTGGCCATGGGTGACATGGTTGACGTCATCGGGTTTCCGGCCGTGGGAGATTCCGCTCCGGTGCTCGAAGACGCAGTCTTCCACCGGATCGGTTCGGGCGTGCTGGCGGACCCGCTGAAGCTCGACCTCACCTTACCCTGGGAGCAGTACGACGGAGCTCTCGTCACCACCGATGCAACCCTGCTCCAACTGGAAACTCGTCCCGACGGTCAACACCTGGTTCTCCAGCAGGACGACCTCATCTTCGAAGCTACGCTCGAACCCCACGGGGCGCTCGACCACCTGCCGTCCAGCCGCGTCAACAGCAAACTCCGTATTACAGGGATTTGCCTGGTTCGAAACGGAGGGCTATGGTCGACTCCCCAATCTTTTCAAATTCTCTTGCGTTCCGCGCAAGATGTAAGCGTGCTCCATGCTCCACCGTGGTGGAACCTGCGCCACGCTCTGTGGCTGCTGGCAATCCTGAGCGGCGTTCTGCTTGCGGTGCTGGCCGGCATGTTTGTGCTCGGCCGCAAGATGCGCGGGCAGATGCTCCTCATCCGTCAAAAGCTGCAGCACGGGGCGGTGCTCGAAGAGCGCAACCGCATTGCGCGCGAACTGCACGACTCGCTGGAGCAGGAATTGGCCGGCATCACCATGCAATTGGACCTGGCTGTGGATTGCTTCCGTCAGGCGCCGTCGGTTGCGTTTCGGGCGCTCGATACGGCCCGCAACATGAGCCGGCACAGCATGGTGGAGGCCCGCCGCTCGGTGTGGGATCTGCGCTGTGACTTGCTGGAACGCGGCGACTTGCCCTCGGCCCTCAGCCAGATCGTGCGGCCTCTGGTCCCCGGCGATGAAGCCAGAATTGAAGTCAACGTCAGCGGATCAACGTTTCGGCTGCCGGGAAGAGTGGAAATGAACCTTCTCCGCATCGGCCAGGAAGCGGTCGCGAACGCCATCAAGCACGGGCACGCCTCCACTGTACAAATCGAACTACAATACAGCTCGGAAAAGGTGCTGCTGAAGGTGTGCGACGACGGGTGCGGCTTCAGGCCCGATCATTCCAGTTCTGCGGGACATTTCGGAATGCTCGACATGCACGAGCGCGCCGAGTCTCTGGGCTGTCATTTGCAGATCGAAAGCGTCCCTGGACGCGGCACAACGATTGCAGTGGAAGTTCCCCCAAAAAAAGCCATCTCCGATGCCGAGCTCAAAACCCATACGCATTCTGGTCGTGGATGACCACTTCATGGTCCGGATGGGGCTGTCCGCCTCGCTGAATGTGGAATCCGACATGGAAGTGGTGGCCGAGGCCGCCAATGGCGAGACCGCGCTGGCAGCCTATCGCCAGCATCATCCCAGCCTTGTAATCATGGATGTTCGCTTGCCTGGCACCACTGGCGCCGAGGCCACAGCCGCGATTGTCCGCGATTTCCCCGACGCGCGCGTCCTGATGCTTTCGACCCACTCCGGCGAGGAGGAAGTCTTCCGCGCCCTGCAAGCCGGAGCGCACGGCTACATTCTGAAGAGCGCGATGCGCGAAGAACTTCTTCGAGCCATCCGCGACGTGTTTCAGGGGCGGAGATATCTCGACCCAACCGTCGCCCCACTGCTGGCGGCACGCATGTCGCACCGTTCTCTGACGGGACGGGAACTGGAGGTTCTTCGCATGGTGGCGAAAGGCCTCGGCAATAAGGAAATTGCAGCCGCGCTGAATATCGCTGAGGTCACCGTCAAGCTTCATGTCAGCCACGTGCTCGAAAAACTTGGCGTGAAAGACCGCACCGAAGCCGCCACCGTGGCTCTCCAGCGCGGCATTATCTCCATGGAATAGCCTCGCCACCTATACGAAAGGAGTATGCCAACCCCCTTCCAATGCATAGCAGACTTTTGAAGCTCGTGTCCCTAGAATCGGGGATCGCCCAGGCATCATTCCTGAATAATAATAGTGACATCCCCGCATCCTGCTGCTAGCTCGCTGGCCTTGACCAAAACGGAACCGGTGAGCAAAGCGCACAGGTGGAAGTGAGTTAATCGGAAATGGCACGCGCCAAGTTGCGCACAAGGTCCAAGGAGATCACGTCATGAACCGCCGCTCTAGCGCCAACGCTGCTTTCTTGCTCAGCTTCACATTGCTTCTGGTCGTCACGCTTATCACATCCACGGCGTTCGGCCAGGTTACCTCCGGCACCATGTTCGGTCGTGTCAAAGATGCCTCCGGCGCCTACATCGCCAATGCTACGATCACGGTCAAGAGTCCGGACATCGGGGCGGAGCGCATCGTCACCAGCAGCGGCACCGGCGACTTTGTCGTGCCCAATATGCCTCCGGCCACCTACGACATAACAATCGAAGCCAAGGGATTTAAGAAGGTCGAGGCGCACGGCATCGTCCTGAGCGCCGCCGACAATCTGAACGCCGGCGAATTCGTGCTGGCCGTTGGAACGGCTGCGGAGTCCGTCACCGTTACGGCCGATGCCGGCCAGCTCCAGTTGCAGTCCAATTCCGGAGAGCGGTCCGACCTGATCTCCAATAAGCAGCTCAACGACGTCGCGCTGAACGGCCGCAACGTGCTGGACTACATGAAGCTCATTCCCGGTGTAGCCGGTACGCTCGATGCTCACGCCTCTGGCACGGGCGGCCTGGACGCCTACAACATCAATGGCACGCGTGCTAATGAACACGAGTTCACCATCGATGGCGCCTCCAACGTGGACACCGGAAATAACGGCGGGACTCACGTCACCATCAACCCCGACGCCATCGAAGAAGTAAAGGTCCTGACCTCAAACTATCAGGCCGAGTACGGCAAGGCCGCGGGAGGGCAGATTGCGCTCACTACGAAAGGCGGCACCAATGCCTGGCATGGCGATGGCCGTTTCTTCCACCGCAATGAAGGCCTGAACGCCAACGAATGGTTCAATAAGGAAAGTCAACTGTCGAATGGCCAGCCCAACACTCCCGAGATTTACCGCTACAACTATTTCGGTTACCAGTTTGGGGGCCCAATCAAGAAGGACAAGCTTTTCGTTTTCTGGAGCGAGGAATTCTACCGGCAATTGGTTCCTCTTGCCCTCGCACAGTTCTACACCCCGACTGCGCTGGAGCGTACGGGTGACTTCTCACAGTCCGTGGATGGCAACGGGCAAGCCATTGGCATCGCCGGCCCGTACATCACGAACAACAAGATCGACTCAACCCAGATGCCGACGGCACAGGCAGCGGTATTCCAGCAGATGGAAACAATGTTGAACCTTTTCCCCCAGCCGAACGTGCCCGGCTTCGGTTCCAATGGACTGAGCTACAACTATTCGCAATCGCTGTCTGGGGAAGCTCCCCGCCGCGAAGACATTCTCCGTGTTGACTACCAACTCAACAGCAAAAACCGCCTCTTTGGGCGCTGGATTCACAATTCCGAGACGGACACCTCCCCGTTCACGCCCTTTCCGGGACCATTTGGCATCTTTGCCTGTTCGTCGGGAACGACATTCACGGGCGGCTGCACGCAGCAGCACCCCGGTTGGAATGTCTCGGTAGATTTGGTCAGCACCATCACGCCGACCGTCCTCAATGAGTTCTCGGTCGGGCCCAGCCACACGCTTACTTTGGCGGCGGGGAAGAACGGGAACATTTCCCGCGGTGTGAACGGAATCACCCTGCAGTTGCTTTATCCGGTCACCCCGGATCAAGCCATTCCGGACATGAGTTTTGGCGGTCTGAACAACGTCAACTTCCAGGGCCCCTATCTGGGAGCTACTCCCTGGAAACAGGCCAACACCACGATCAACGTGAACGACAACCTGACCTGGGTGTGGCGCAATCACACCTTCAAGACTGGGATGTTCTACCAACGCAATCGCAAAGACCAGATTGCCTGGGGCAACATCAACGGCCAGTTTAGCTTCGGAGACGGTCCTACCAGCGGAGGCACATGCCCGGGTGGGACGGGAACTTGCCAGCTAGGCGATCCCCTGGCCAGCGCCTTGCTCGGGGACTTCCAAGGCTTCGACCAGTCCACTGCACGTCCGACCGGCTACTTCCGTTACAACCAGCTCGAGTTTTATGTCCAAGACACCTGGAAAGCCAACTCGCGCTTAACCCTCGACTACGGAATGAGGTTCGCCTGGATTCCGCCGCAATATGACGCGCGGAACCAGGTTGCGCTCTTCAATCCATCCGCTTATAGCGCCGCCAATGCTGTAACCATCGATCCCAGCAGCGGCGAGATTATCAACGCCGATGGCGGGAATCCGCTGAACGGCATGCAGTACACCAAGAGTAATCAACTCCCGGCCGGAGGCTGGAATAGCCGCGGCATCATGCCGGAGCCGCGTTTTGGTTTTGCCTATGACCTGCTCAGCAGCCACAAGACCATTCTGCGGGGCGGGTTCGGCATGACTCATGACCGCACCCAGGGCAACCTCATCTTCAACACGGTCTTCAACAACCCGGCCATTGTGCAGACGCCGTCGGTAGCCGCCAACAGTATCGTCAACCTTCCGGGGCTGTCTACGGGTTCGGCTGAAAGTCCGGTTCAGGGTGACGGCAACATCATTGGCGCCGATCTGAATGGCAAGGTGCCGACCGTGTACAGCTACAGTCTGGGCGTGCAGCACGAAATCGGAAGCGGCATGACGCTGGATATCGCCTATGTGGGCACTCTCGGACGTCACTTGGTTACGTCGCGCAACATCAATGCAGTCCCGTACGGCACTGCCTTCCAGGCGGCCAACCAGGATCCAAACTGTTCCTTGTGGAACGGCGGAGGAGTACCCGCCATCCAGCCGAACATGGACCCCGCATATCAGGCAGCGGGCGACAACTTCAACGGATGGTGCGCCTTCGGGTGGTCCAGCTACACCAACGCCTACCTGGTGCCTTACAAGGGCTACGGGCAAATCCCCTACCTCGAGTTTAACGGCACCTCGAATTACAACTCGCTGCAAGTGTCTTTCCAGCGCCGCTTCAGCAAAGGGCTGACCTTCGGTGCGGTTTACACGTGGTCGAAGTCGATGGTCACCGCGAGTGCGGACCAGGACGAACAGAATCCGGTGAACGAACTGCTCGACTACCGGGCGGCGCCCTGGGACGCCACGCACGTATTTGCCGCCAATTACGTCTACGATCTGCCCAACCTCACGAAGCACTTTCACGGGCCGAAATGGCTCTCCTATGTCACCGACAACTACCATCTGAGCGGCGTGACGCAGTTCATGACCGGAACGCCGGTAGACTTGAACAACGGTTACTCGTTCCCATCGGGAAGCCTGGACGGTTCCAACATGTGGGGGAACATCCCGTTCTACTACTCGGCCGACCGGCAAGGGAATCCGTTTCTTCCGCAGGTCGGTTTTCCGGCACGCGGAACCCGGGACATCCTCCGTTACGGCGGAATGCAGAATTGGGACATGTCCTTGTTGAAGAACATCCCGTTCGGCAGCAATGAGGCGCGTTATCTCCAGCTCCGTCTGGAAGCCTTCAACACTTTCAACCACCCGAACTTCACCGGGCAAAACTACGGGTACAGCGTGAACGGGCCGTGGGAGTATTCCGATCCCGCGACTCTGATCTCCATCTCGAAAAACAGCAACTTTGGAACGAACGCCAGCACGCCCAACACTGCCCCGGGAGGTTTTCGCGTGGTGCAGCTTGCGGCCAAGTTCTACTTCTAGTTCGCTCCAACCGTAAAATGCCCGCGGCGCAGGCCGCGGGCTTTCGCCGTCCCAGACACGTAACAACTGTTACCGAGGTCCACCGTGATGCGCAAACTCGCTTTCGTAATCATTCTTCTTGCTCTTTTTTTCCCGTTCGCAATTGCCCAGAATTCTCCCGCATCCCCTTCGCCCGCTGAAATTGAAAGCCGCGTTGCAACGTTGCTCAAGCAATTAACGTTGGAAGAAAAAATCGATTTGATCGGAGGTGTGGACGACTTCTATATTCGCGAGATCAAGCGCGTCGGCCTGCCCGCCCTGAAGATGGCCGACGGCCCCGTCGGCGTCCGCAACTTCGGGCCCGCCACAACCTTCGGCGGCATTGGCCTGGCCGCCACCTGGGACCCGGAGCTTGCCCGCCGAGTGGGCCAGACCATCGGACAGGACGCGCGCGCGCGTGGCGTTCACTTTATGCTGGGGCCCGGCGTGAATATCTATCGCGCCCCCATGTGCGGCCGGAATTTTGAGTACTTCGGCGAGGACCCGTTCCTGGCGGCGCGCACGGCTGTCGCCTACATCGAAGGCATGCAGAGCCAGGGTGTGAGCGCGACCATCAAGCATTTCATGGGCAACAACCAGGAATATCTGCGCCATGATATGGATTCCGTCATTGACGAACGCACCATGCGTGAGATTTACCTGCCCACGTTTGAGGCCGCCGTGAAGGAAGCTCATGTCGGCGCGATCATGGATTCCTACAATCTCACCAATGGCCTCCACATGACCCAGAACGGCTACCTCAATACTGATGTGGTCAAAAAGGAGTGGGGTTTCGACGGCATCATCATGTCGGACTGGGACTCTACTTACGACGGCGTGGCTGCGGCTAATGGCGGGCTGGATCTGGAGATGCCAGCCGGAAGCTTTATGAATCGCGCCACGTTGCTGCCGATGGTGAAGTCAGGCAACGTCAGCGAGGCAACCGTTGACGACAAAGTGCGCCGTATCCTGCGCACTGCGATCCGCTTCGGCTGGCTTGATCGCAACCAGACCGATTCCTCCATCTCGCTTCTGAATGCGCCGGGGAGGCAGGTGGCACTGGAGGCCGCGCGGTCCGGTATGGTGCTGCTCAAGAATGACGGCAGCCTGTTACCTCTCGACAAAACAAAGATCAAGTCGATCGCCGTCATCGGCCCCGACGCCTATCCGGCCCAGGTGGTCGGCGGAGGCAGTGCGGGCGTGCGTCCCTTTACCGCCATCAGCTACCTCGAAGGCGTCTCCGCATATCTCGGCAACAACGCCACCGTTTATTACGAGCCTGGAATTCCATCCCTCGGCGAGATGGCCGATGCAACTGACTTTACAACCGACCCGGAGGGCCACCATGCAGGCCTGAACGCGGAGATCTATAACAATCCTGGTCTGAGCGGCAAGCCGGCTGTGAGCCGGATCGACCAGCACGTCAACGTCGATCGCTCTTTCGCCGACGGTGTGAACCAGAATGAAGTCTCGGCGCGTTGGACCGGATACTTCACACCGTCGCGCCCGGGTGAACATGTGCTTTTTGTGCAAGGGCCCGGAGAGGAGGGCGGCTACCGGTTCTACTTGGATGACAACCTCGTGATTGATAACTGGGAACTGGTCAAGGCCCGAGTCAGTCAGGTCCAGATATCGCTCAACGCGAGCCCGCACAGAATACGTTTCGAGTACTTCGTTCACTACAGCTGGGGTGGGCCCAGCGTGAAGCTCGGCATTATCCACCCGGAAGCAATGGTGAGCGCAACGGCAAAGACGGTAGCCACGCGCTCCGACGCCGTGATCATTGCGGTTGGATTTGATCCGGAAACCGAGAGCGAAGGCGGTGATCGTAGCTTCCAGCTTCCCCCCGCGCAAGATGAACTGATCAAGGAGATGGCGGCAGCGAACAACAACGCGGTGGTAGTGGTAACTTCCGGAGGCGCGGTTGACATGAATGCATGGCTCGACCGTGTGCCGGCGCTGTTTGAGGCGTGGTATCCGGGCCAGGAGGGCGGGACGGCTCTTGCTCAGCTTTTGTTTGGCGACTTCAGCCCGTCCGGCAAGCTGCCGGTCTCGTTCGAGCGACGCTGGGAAGACAGTGCGGTCCATGACAGTTATTACCCGAAAAACTCGGAGAAAAAAGTCGCCTACACCGAGGGCGTGTTCCTGGGATACCGGCATTTCGACAAAACGGGACTCAAGCCTCTATTCCCATTTGGATACGGCCTTTCCTACACCTCCTTTATATATAGGAATCTGTCTATCAATCCGGCACGGGCCTCTGGAGACCAGACGGTGACCGTGAGTTTCGATGTGACCAACACCGGCAAACGTCCGGGAGCTGAGGTCGCCGAGGTGTACGTGAACCAAGCGAACTCCAAGGTCCCACGTCCCGTGAAGGAATTGAAGGGGTTCATGAAAGTCCAACTTAACCCGGGAGAAACCTGCCGCGTCTCGCTCGCGCTCGACCGCAGGTCTTTCTCTTATTATGACGTCGGCAAACATGGCTGGACGGTAGATGGCGGCGATTTCAACATTTATGTTGCCCATTCCGCCGCACAGGTTGATCTGACAGGGGCAATAACACGTTCAGATCCATGAACTCCGCCATGCCACGGTTGCACGCTCCGAAGAGGATTAGCTTCGAATTGCTATCGCCTGGTCGTAAACGAAAACCGCTCGTAAACGACGAAACGGCTGAGGTGATTGTGAGGTATTCGAGAAGCCAGCACCCAGCAGCGGTGCATCGAGACATTTGATCCCCGATGTGCTGGCCGCGATGAACCTCCTCGAACCAGAGACGGGTGGAAATCGAATGTCGACGGATGGTAGTGGATTGTTTTGAATCCAGTCCTTTATTTCGGTCTGATTCTCGGAGAGTCTCGAAATTCAAGACAGCTCGCTACTCAGCAGGTACGGTGGTGGATCAGTTTACGCAATTCCCGTGGCTCCAATTGGTTTCACAGAAGTGGTAGACTACGTAAGTCGTTTTCGACATTTGGTTCCGCGCGCAGGAGAGGTGGCAGAGTGGCCGAATGCGGCGGTTTGCTAATTCTCCAAACCATTGAAAACAAATATACTTACATTCCGTTTGACTCCAACCAAAACTCAATGTTTCCCGTACGTTCCCGCGTAATCCTTTTGCTCCATGGGATGCATGTGGGATGGATTTCCACAGGACGCTCTTCTTGGAAATAGGGCCGAATGCGGCGGTCAAACTGACCGTCGTACCAGCTTGACAGTCTCAGTAAACGAGGCGTAAGAATAGCGAAAGGGGAAAAAGAATGGAAACCGTGCTTAATGATGCAATCGAGGAAAAGAGAGTTTCGGCAGTTTTGCGTGATGACGCTAATCTTCACAGTATATTTATTAACCTCGATCTCCTGATTCGGGATGGGAAAATCGTAAAGGAAGGTCTTCCACTTCTCTGCGGCTACGAGGTTCCGGCAGGTTATTACGAACTGCACTACGAATGGCAAGGGCGGAGCATAGACCGCTCGGTTTGGGTTGTGGACGGAATCTTGAAAGACAGAACCTAATGACTGTTGAACGAAAGAAATGAAGATGGACTCAGCCCGG